>Ga0210059_1000920_pt1 | contig 41940 bp, 29 predicted proteins | sample Ectturendosymbi2_FD_188042 | JGI IMG/M metagenome (GOLD analysis project Ga0210059, IMG submission 188042) | Ecteinascidia turbinata endosymbiont from Florida, USA - Sample 2 (SPAdes) (version 2) | ecosystem: Host-associated > Tunicates > Ascidians > Unclassified | place: Key West, Florida... | reverse complement strand
CGTGCTCTTGATTGCTTTTTTATATTTATGGCTGAAATTTTGGGAGGGTATTGACAAATACTGGATCGTTCCGGTAAGAAAATTATTCTACTTTCACCACTGATTACTAACAAAGTGGATTGGCAGGCCGCACGAATTCGCTTTGCGGGCCAGATTTGGCCCGCAGGCTGTAGTTTGTAGACCCTGCATAAGACTATAATGAACGCGCTCAAAAACCTAATATGGAAAAGTTTCTATTCGTCACGAAACACACACAGGTATATTCTATTCAAAATAGCTTAGCGGCCCACCATAAAATATCTTCCAGCTTGAAAATATGTGCCCTAAGTAAACCAACGCGAGATAGATAGCCTAAACCAGGGATAGGCAAACTTATTGAATGCGTCTCTGCATTGGGCTGTGAAATTTGACAGAGGTAGAGTTGGATCGAGAACAGATGGATGATTGTTTTGTGTAAACTAGGAGATTGAAGAAACGAATTGACTTTGTTATAATAAGACAATTTCAGCTAGCTGGATTAGAAATTTTAATTGGGAAGTATATTGGCCATGCTTGAGCAAATTCCAGATTTGAGGAAATCGGTGAAATTGTTTGCAAGAAGTCGTTTAACAGTTTGTAGTTTATATTTCAAAATATACATCTATTGAGACATGATATATATATATATATCTGTGCATTTTTGCTGGTCATCTGAAAATACAAATAGTTTACTCACATGAAATAATAAATGTTTGACAACTCAAAGTTGCAGCTGTCTGAAGACGCACCTGACAGAGCCATACAGCAGTGAAGACGCAAGTATTGCGTGTATGGGTGAAAGGTCCACAGTTATCCTGCCGCTCCAGCGTTGCGCATTTAATGGCATGCACAAATTTAAATCCCGTGATGCGCGAGTGCTTTAAAGTGTATCTTCGCTGCATTAGTTTCGAGGTGAAAAAATTACCTTGTAGAGGCGCGGCGTTTTACGGCTACTTCTACAGTTATTGCGGTTTCGTCATGGTAACGAGGTCTACGACCAGGTTGTTTTGCAAATGATAACGGATTTTTGGCTACTTTTTGTCAGTTAAAATATTATGAGAAGATTTTTGAAGGAAAGTGCAATGAAGTACTCTGACTAGGCAGATTTGTCTCTCTCGTAGAATTCATTACGCTTCTCCAAATGAAATCGGAATGCTGCTGGAAATGGAAAGCTTTTTGCTTGTGCAGTGCGTGTGACTGAGGTTCATCGGGCCAGAACGTTAATTTTAAGTCATAGGTGGGAAGTGATTATATTGTGAAATCACGCGCAGCTTCCAAGCTTGGTGAAAAATTGTGATCGCTCGACTGTGATCAAATTGCAGTGTTAGAAAAGTCTTAGGTAAATGTGTGTACGGAAGAAAAATACTTCAGTGAAAAGCTTCAGTGAAAAAAGACAAGTGAAACTTCAGTTGAAAATCAGCTTTTCAATATTTTTATGTTGCTTGTCAGAAGAGTATTGACAAAACCACCACCAAAACTGCTCAAACCCTGTGTTTCGCATGCGCGATTCCCAGAAGATCGCACGTAAAGTCGAAACTTGCTAAATTAAGGTCTCTAGTTCCGTGCAACGCACGGAAAGTTTTGTGCCAAAATTGTTTCATCTCGAAAAAGTGTTAGAGTGACATGAGCTTTGCTCTAGATTTACAGCTCGGTTACACAGTAAATTTTTGAAGCTTTTCATAGATGCTTCTATTTCAATTTATAGAAATATCCAACCTGCAGATGTACGCCTTCCCACACATTTCTGTTGTGAACCTTGCAGATGAGAACCACTGACAACTTCGACATAGGGTTTTCAACAAGAATTTCGGACCTCAGCAAGAGAGCCAATACAATTTCAAACGATGGAATAAAACACAACATTAACTTATTAGTGAAACGAATAAAGAAGCAAAGTAGCAGCATCAACACTGCGCGGAGTTGACTGCTACGATCAGCGAAACGACACGAAAAGACGAGCGCTCGCATGAATGTAATGACAGCTCCGGGATTCCCGTGTGCATGTGCATGCTCCCGGACCGGGAACATGCACAAACAGGGAGAATTGCACGCCTGCTGTAACTCTTAATCATTATTACACTTCCTAAGATCCGCTCGACTCCAGCTGGGACTAATATTGTCACTGGATAAGCTCTCGCAGAGAAATTTCCTTCCATCGAGACAACCAACAACCCCGTTTGTCTTTGTGTGAATTCGTCTGGATGGGATACTCCACTGATGAATATATGCCAGAGTCGTTTCATGTGTACAATATGTACTTAAAACTGTCTTTATTGACACTAATTTCATAAAAAATAACTGACAGGATAAAGTGTATTAGGTCAGGTATAAAAAGCACACAGGCTCGCCATTTTAAGTGGTTTGAGCGAAGCAGGCAAAACCTTGCAGTTAAGGCCGAAAGAACACATTGATGTTACGAAAAATGCTCCAGAGATAGTTGTAGGTATTGCATTGAAGTAAATATTCTGCATTCGAATAACCAGAGAAGTACCAACCTATGCAGGTAATTACAGAGTTGCAAGATTGTGCTCTACTTTCGTAAGACAATGTCAAAAGACTATTTTTTGTAAAACGGTGATCAGAAAAGTTCTACATATTTGACTAACACTAAAGCATCACCGACCTTATGTGGTAAACTTGTATTTTTTATTTATGCAGACATAAGGACGGCACTATCACTGCAGTCGGTCACAAGTGTACGCATTACGGAGCGCCGCTGATCAAAGGCGTTCTGCACAACGGCCGGATAAGATGTCCGTGGCACGGTGCATGCTTCAACGGTCGTAGCGGTGACATTGAAGACTTTCCTGGCCTTGACAGCTTGCACAGGTTTCAAGTGGGTATGGAGTGCACGGCAAAAGTTAGCCTTGCGTAGCAACGTATGCGTTACACTATTGTGCATGTTTTTGTCTATGTCAACCTCAGCGCTATCGTTGAAACCAGTGTTATAAGGGCCACTGCCACGCGCCTCGTAATTGTTTTTTTGGTATGATTGATTTTTATTGATCTCGAAAAAAATTCGACTTGCCATTCCTTAATAACCGATTGCGTTTGTAATTTGTGAAAGCGTTTCAATACATGGCAGATGGAAATATTCACAAATGGCTGGAAAAACTAACAGTGATCTTCTTAGCCCTTGAGTCTCGTCAGTATTATTCTCAATCAGCTTCTACTGAACTATTGTGTTCAGTATATTTGCCTTCTGCAGTAGCAAAGAGTTCTCTGGACTTCACATGGAAGCACAGTTTCGGTCTTTGTCTTGAGCATTTTTCTGGCCATTGATTTTGGCCTTGGCCTTAAGTTTTTGGTAAATTTTTCGTTGCATCATTCAAAACATCACACAAAATGTTTTTCCCACAAAATTTTCTTCCTGCTTAATGCAATATGAAGCACAACAGTTTATTTTTAAACAATCCTTGTACCCTTATGTTAAATTTATGCAAAAACTTGCCTGGCCTCTGCTCTCACTCTCAGTCTTCAGATTCAGTTTCTTCTTGTAACTGTTTACCTGTCCAAGTTATCAAGTGGCCATTGATTTTCACGATGCAAGAACCGCGCGTCATGTCAAACGGTTTACCATTTTTTAAATGCGAAAGAATGGAATATTCAAAGCTGTATTTAACGTTGTTTTTCCCTCGCAATTCGTGCTTTGGCGAAAGTTCAGCTTGAGATCCGAATTCGTTTGCCACTTGCTTTACAAATGTGCACATAGTGATCACAAAACATCTCACTAATTGAGTCTATTTCCCAGGTGGTAGTGAAAAACGGTGATGTTATCGTAAAAGCCAAAAAAAGCCAGCTGGTGCATAACAAAAGAAATGCCTTGATTGGAAGGGGTGAGTAGCATGCTAGCAACAGCAGGACTGCTATTTCATTGTGACGCTATTGCTAAACAGAAAACCATTCCCGTGATTATTTTTAAAAAATTACGAAATCCAAATCAATTAATGTACAGTAGTAAAATTTGCTAGCTCATTGAATTCGCTGCCACGTGTTATGGTGAAGGATTTCATAAGTTTTTTGTGAACATGTTGCTAACAGTTAAGTGATTTCTAAGGCTGGTTGCCGATACAGCAGTCTAGAAATCGATCATAACCTGAAGAAAATGTGAATGTCGCCTGACAAGAGAAGAAAATATCGGCTGCTAATACTGAAGATATAGGTTGCATTTGCGTGCTTGAGATAAAGTTCCACTATTGTTTCTACACAAGTCGCAAACTCGCAAATAAATATAATACCTTATCTTTAATACCGTTTTTATTCCACACACTCCGTTTCTTTTTTAGATGAAGGTGGTGGTAGGAAAAAGAGAAGTACTTGTGATTACGAAATTATCTCGCTATTTTTATGTAATTACCCGAAGCAATGAAGTAAATTAAAATGTGGTTTCAAATTCATTTGGTTACTGCAGAAAATGCCTGTGCAGAAAGATGATATTTGCGAAAGCACTGGAAAAGTTTGCTGTATTACATTTTGAATGTATTTTGAAGAACTTCAAAGAATTTTGACATGTATAGTCATTTTGCTCAACTTTCTCAAAATTTCCACAGTTTAGAGGTCACTCATCTTCTGATCAGCATTTTATGGCTCTAATTTTACGACGGTCGTGAATGTGTTTGCTGTTCCCTCCGTCTCCGTGTTGTTTGCTCTTCATATAAGTTGCAACCATGAACGTGGCCACGAAGTAATGTTCAGCATTCATCCTTTTCACAAGATCCATGAAGGTTATAAATATTGCATAGTTGTGGAAAAGAATTCATAAAATACCTCAAGTCGAAAAATTGGAAAGTTAAATTCGTCTCTTTGGCGAGTTTTTTTAGAGACGTCAGAAATGTACATGTTTCATGAAAGATGCTTTATAATTTTTATATAATTTTTACTGACGTAGTTGCGTTTTTAGCACAGCTGTTAGGGTAAATCATGATGTCTTAGTGGAAAGATAGTGTGAAAATCAAGTAGATGAATGTTTAAAGTGATTCTACTTGTGAAAGGAAAACGCCTTGAATAGGTTTGTGTATCTCGCGAAATATTTATTTTTTCCACGTCCTCGACCAATAGGTGCTAGAGCCATCTGTTTGTTTCCGTAAAATGAAAAGCAAAAAGAAAAGCTTTGCTAGCGGATTTTTTTTCTGACCACTGACATTTACCGCAAAAATATGCTGGAAATGCAAGCGTACTCCTCTTTTCTTTCTTGGGCAGGTTTAGATCCAGGAGTTGAGCAGTGTGTGGTGATTATCGGCGGAGGCCCTTCGTCACTCACATGCGCCGAGACGCTGCGCAAAGAAGGCTATTTCGGTCGGATCATGATAATAAGTCGGGAGAAGCACCCTCCGTGCGACCGGCCAAAGCTCAGTAAGGCACTGGACATTGAGCCAGTGACTGCATATCTACGGCAGGATGTGGAGTATTACATATCGACTGGAATTGAATTGTACAACAACACGGTATGTGCAAGCGTTTCTGAAATTCACAACTCGCAAATAAAGTTATGCTTTAGTTACCTTACAACCGCATTACAGTGTTAAAAATACAATATGCATTTACCATTTCAGTGGTAAGAAAATCAAGGGCAATCACAGGTCAATAGAAAACAATGCATCTTGTTCATGAAATCAAATATTTATTTGCGAAATAGCCAAGTCTGGCTAGAGAACGAATAAACCTAACGGAAGCCGTTTTTGCACCTCAGGAAGTTATCGGACTCAACGTTGTCAAGAAATGCATATACGTCAATCAGCCTCTTGCAGACGATACTGCGCCCGAGGTTTCTTACGACAAGCTTGTTATTGCAACTGGCGGTGACCCAAGAACTCTTGCACCTGTCCCAGGATGGGACTTACGGAACGTGTTTGTTTTAAGATCACTTGATGACGCAAATGCCATTGCAACAGCTAGTAAAAGTAAGAGACAGCTGAAACTTGAGAGAATGTAAAAGCATTACGTCTTGGCTTGATGTATTACTTCTTTCAAAAGTTTAAGTTTGAGGGACAATCTCATCGTCTTCGTAAACATATTGCTTTATTTTTGCTCATTTTTCTCAGGTAAACATGTCGTTGTAGTTGGTTCATCCTTCATTGGAATGGAAGTGGCTTCCTTTCTTGCTGCGACAAACGTCTCTGCTTCAGTTTCTGTTGTCTGTGGAAAACGCTCAAAAGTACGGTTGTTATGTAGTGATTAATTGTCTTTCGTTGATTATTCTATCTGAACTCGTGCCTTAGCAATAACTTGGACCAATCTTCTATAAAAGCTCAATAATTTTTTTGACTCTTTTGGAGTAGGGTTGCCAAACTTTCGAAATTGACTGGACATGACTAAAATTTTTCAGCTGTTGGAAACGACCCAAAGCAATCACCAATTTAAGTGAACTATACATAAGTTTTGTATTTTTTGAGTAAGGGGAAGGGTTTGTAGTGCCAAGATGGCAGTGGATGCTTGACGTTTAACAACAAAAGCTGTGCGGTCTCCAATGCCATTTTTGCAAAAGTAAGTTTGACATTTTGATGGACGAACACGTTTCATAATTGCGTCCCACGAGGGAATTCGCTAATAAAGACAAGGCGCGTGGCTCATATAGTCAACCTCGGTTGTTCATACTTAACCTGTAAAAGGATCTTGCCATTTTGGCTAACAGAAGCTTGTTGGCATAAACAGTACTAAATAATACTGAAAAATTACGCATTTTCATGTCCCAATTTACTTCTTTTGCATGTAGAATCACACGTTTCGAGCATAATACAATTTTGGTCTGAGACCGAACGCCAATAGAGGCTACTGTCGGAATTTCTGCATTTTTCCTTCCTTTTTGGTTTCTTAATTATGCGTACCTCTCACATTTTGGAAGGAAAATATGTTTGCTTTTTAAAAAATATTTGGAAACGCAACAAGTTTGTTTTACTGGTCAAATAAACTTAAGAATAATTGCTGAGTTGCTGAAAATGCACCTGCGCTCCTGAAACGTTTGGAATAATTTTTAATCCTTTTGGCAAATTATACAAATATATTTAGGCTTTTCTGGTAATCAGAGCGGGGTTAATTCGATAGCGCTTTTATTACTATACAGCTTTTTCACAAGAGGATTAGCGTCAGTCGGATGTGAAGGGGGAAATTCAAGAAGCGAATCATTTTTTTGACTTGTTTCAACAATCATTTCTGTTTCCCCACTTCTCGCTCTATCACATACCCACTCGTTGTATTTCAGACTAGTGTTTACCAACTCCATGTTATTTGAAGATAGTTTGCGAGTTTAATTTAATATATTGCACAACAAAGTCATCAGCACCAACTTCTATCAGGCGTGTCGCCCGGTTTCAGTTGCTGATGGTTAACAGAAAAACTAGGGCTCTACTCAGAAAAGAGCATCCCCGATTTCAAGGTTGAGGCACCGCAGCTACAAATTTGAAGGCCAGCATTACTGGTCCTCTGCTGCCGATGACCTTGACCTCACTGGTATAGGTTGTTTTCCGGCAAATTTTTATTCCACAAATGATTCTCTACACCAGAGTGTTTCAATGTGCACAACTCATGCTGCCAAATCGCGACCCATTATTTTTTTGAAAAATAACCCATTTAATTCAGTTATTGCGGTTATGTGCAGCAAAAAAATTGATTACCCATGCTCATAATCGTCCATGGTCAAGTAATTCCTGATGAAAATGTAAGCAAGGATTGGTATTTGATGAAGCATTAGAGGTATGCTGTTTTAACACCGCTTATGCAAGCGGCATTTTGCAAAAAAAGTATTGAAGTTAAAGTACTTAAATTGATACATGTTGGAGCGGTAGTCATTCCGTATGTATTGGCCGTTCAGGTGGGAAGCAGTGGTGACGGTATTTATACCTCTTGAAAGCGGGAGGGCCCTCAGGAGAGAGAAAACAAGCAAAGACAGCCACTTTTCCGTGAGTGTAGCCAGCAGGACTTGCCTCGCGAAATTTCCTGAGACATTCTGGACACATGGCCGAAACAACGCAGCAGGGATCTCTCTATTTTGAGGATCACTATATTTCGCAAACTGGAAAAAAAGTATTTTTTTGAGAAAACATTTTGGTGTTTCTTTGGCGGAAAGTTGTTTTATGAGAAAAACCGTTTTCAAAGCAATTTTTTATGAGAAAGCCTTTCGGAAGCAAGTCGCAATCGCTGATGTGTTTTCCTAAGGAATTTGTTTTAGCTAATGTGATGGGGTAAGTGATGGTATTCAACAGGTCAAGTGTTTTTTACAATTTGTTTCATTTTTGTTTCATAACGCGTTTAATTATCATTTAAATGCTTTGGTTAAAAGAAAAATTAAAACCAGGTGGATTAAATTGATGTTATTGAGTAACGATTTAGTGTACGAAGGGTTCATTTAAAGTTTTAGTGTTCGTAAGCCAAAAAAATTGTGCTCCTATGGCATAGGTGCCTTTCCAAAGTTCATTGGGAATGGAGGTTGGTGAAATGATCATGCAATTGCACCAAGAACACGGAGTTGTTTTCTACTCTGAAGTTGGAGTTGCGAGTTTGTCGGGTGGAAGAGATGATGCATTTTCCGTGAAGCAAGTTTCTCTAACTGATGGGAGAACCATTGATGCCGACGTAGTCGTCGTGGGAGTGGGTATGAGCTCTACCACTATAGGATATAGAATCCTACTGTAGGCTAAAAAAATTATTTTGCACAGTTTTACGCAACTATTAGGATTTAATGCCATAAACCTTTTCTGTTATCAATAGTAATAGAATAGGCGTATCAAATAGGGTTTCATCGGTCAGAAAGGGTGAAATGGGGGAAGCACCTGTTAACTCTCAGAGCAAACGAAACGATTCCAGGTCATTGACAGTAGAGTTTGAAGACAGTGAGCACGAAATTAGGGCACCGCATGGGCGGATCCAGCCACTAAGGTTAGGGGGGGGGGCGGTTTCAGTAATATTCGGAAGTCAAGTCTCATAACGGCTTCACTACTGCATGAGGGATGAAGTATACTTCACAACTCTGCTGTGACAAAGTTATGGACGGCAAATTGGCTTCAAATCGCGAATGCTGTTTACCGAAATGTAAAAAATCATTGCAAGTAAAGTTGCTTTCGTAGGTTTTAGTGGGGGGCGATTGCTTGGATCTGCCCCTGGGACACCGGTTAAGGGTAACGAAATGAACCGAATAATATTCATATTAAATCAAAAAAAGTTCTGTTCTGATGACAGAAAAGGTTATCTTTTCTTGATTTTTCGGTCATTTTTACGGCAAAAAAACGCGCTCGTACATACAAAAGTTTGAGCCGGAAAAAGTAGAGATTTCAATCATGCTCATGCTGAGGAACATTAAAACCAACAACTGGCGGCGTATGAAATCAAGGCGGTGGGTTTTATCTGGTGCAAACGCTTTCCGCACCCTGTGAAACCAGTAGCGCAGCCGGTCGAAAATTTTGGGAGGGGCTAAAGATTTTGACTTTAAGAGAGCAACAGTATTTGGTTTGGGACACCACCTCTCGAAGCACCAAACTACAAAATTTTCTATAAATTTGAGGGGGCATGGGCCCCTTTGCCCTACCTGGCTATGTCTATATGTGAAACGTCTTTCCGTATAATGGCGTAGGAAGTGGGGATCAGAGGTGGATGAGCACACATCAACCATTCTACTTTCGGGCAAAAATCATTTCAAACACGAACAAATATTTGCATCGAAATTGTAACCATTTTTTAAAAATTTTTTGTGAATTCAACTCTTTGTATTATTGGGGTGAAAATTGCATTAGATGTGTCGTTTTTTCCTTTTTCATTTTTATACCCGCTTTTCCTTTGGGGAGGATCGCGGCAGAACCGTCGCCAGAAAGTCATGAATAAGGGGCTTTACGCTTGTGCGGGGGGGGGGCTTTACGTTTGTGCAGGGGGGAATGACATTCAAACTTGACAAAAAATCCACTGATTTAATAGTGTTTCACATTTCAATTTGGGAGGACTTGGAGCTTTGTTTGGGGGTGCTAAGCCCACCAAAGCTCCCCCGAGGCGACGGACTGGATCGTGGGGGCAGCAACCCTGTAGATTCTATACTGTAGAAGGACTCGAAACAGCCCACGATTCTCAGCAATCCCAGATAGTTCTGCTGGCTCCACACCAAGAGGGGACCAAGCAAGGTCGGAGATGTAGTCAATCCAGCTGATCCATAGACGGTCTCTGGACCACTTGCAGTGAGTGTAGTCAGCGGGGCTTGCCTCGCGGAATTTCCTAAGACATTCTGGACACATGGCCGAACCTGCGTAGCTAGGATCTCTCTATTTGGAGGATCACTATGTTTCTCAAATTGGAAAAAATTTTTTTTAGAAAACCTTTTGGCGTTTCTTTGGCGCTAAGTTAGGGTTGGGATTTAGTTATATGAGAAAAGCCGTTTTCAAAACAAATTTATTTTATGAGAAAGCCTTTTGGAAGCAAGCCGCAATCACTGACGTGGTTTCCAAAGGAAAAATTTTGTAAGCAAAGTCGTTTTCAAAGCAAGTCGTGACCAGCCAGCTCGCATCTGACATTGGCTTCTCACTCGCGACATCCGCCCTCATCACGATCGCATTTGAAATCGCAAACAGTGCGACTCGTCCTGACAAACCGCATCACACACAGTGATAAAGATGCAGCATAAGGCCTCATGCAGAAGTGACACTTCTGGCAAATGAACTTAGCGGTTTAGTTAAAACAAACCATAATTATTAAAATAAAGAAAGTACAAAATTCGCAAATGAAATACATAAAAAATTTATTTTTAAGCGATCTCGGCCGTGAAGCTTCAGCGTTTGCGCAATTGTTTCAGGATGAGGGGTTCGAAGTTTTTCAGTTTTTACTATTTTTATATAAATTACGTTTCCTTTGGAATGCCTGCTATCTAACAAGTAACGACTGCAACGCCTTAAAATTTGCCGTAAACTCAACATTTGACTCAAACAAAGGACTTCAGACATCTAAAAATTTTAACGTATATTCAGTTTCAGACAGTATTTGGATCTGAATGAAGCCTTGCCAAAACTCAAAAGCGCCAACACCATTTCGCAAATGGTCACTTGAAAATGCCCACTGGCGCAGAAGACGCTTTTGCAAGTTGTGGAATGTATTGCTCTGCGTTATAGTTGTTAAAGGTTGCAGCTGCTAACTATGTACATTTTATCGTGATAATTTACAGTCTTTGAGGATTGAGGTACAGTTATAAGCATTTTTCACATCAATTTTGCCTCCCACTGTTTTTTTCTCGGCCTTTTTTGGACAAAACATTTGGGTCTTGTGAGTTTCGTAATAGAAGTCAAGCTAAGCGTTTGTGGTGTATTAATTTACCAAGCAATGTTACGTCCACTATCGCAACTCGATGACCGCGTGATCATCAGTGGCGTAAGTAGGGGCTTGAGCCAGGGGAGGAAAACTTAGCTGAAAAGGGCCCATTAGCGAGCACTCAGAAAAAACTTGAGAAATTATGGTGAACACGGCTGTGGGTAGCTACACTAAAACCCTAAATCACTACACTAAATCCCAACCCTAAGCTCTACGAAAACAACCACACTGCTTGCCCAGAGCTTTCGTAACTACAGTATTATTGCGTGAAGGCGTTGATCCAGCTACAAACTTCTTAAAAGACTCCGAAATACGACCCAACAAACGTGGATTCATTTCTGTCGATGCGCGAATGCGAACAAGAACTCCTCACGTTTATGCTGTTGGAGACGTAGTGTTATTTCCTCTTGGAATGAAAGGTTTGTGCTTGACAGTGTAGCTGTTATTTATTCGTCCTTACAGTTTGTTTGGGGTTCTATAGAGGATAGGTGTAACCTCTTTCGCCCAGTTGGAACTACTGATAGCAGCCTACTGTTAGCGACCAAACATTTTTCTGTTAAGCATATAGTCTATCACTGGAAAGGTGAACTAGCAAAGCAAAAGACTCCAAGCTGTCACTGGAATGCTAAACCATTTGCAAATATCTTTGAAAACCTGGTAAATTGCCCTATAATCAAAAGTGGAAGCTCTGCTAATGTTAATCAGCTCATCAGTTTCAAATGAATCCGCGTTATTTGTTTATTAGATGTTAAAAAAGATAGGGAATACCAAAGTTTTTGTTGGTTGTAACAAAGCAGTATTGCTGATTAAAAAAACTAATGAAACGCCGTTCTCCCCAACGAATATTCTCGTTGCTACAATCGTTCATAAAATGCAAAAACCCGCGTCAAAGTGTTTATAGTTGCATTACAGAAAAGCTCATATTTCATACGTATCCGAATAAAAGATCACAAAAACACGGACAACTATCAAACTTTTTATTGTTTGTGTGGTTTTGTCCATTGGTTGTTTTTAAGGAAACTCAGTAAGTCACATAACCTGCTTTTCTGCACGAAAACATGTCAGATGAAAAACTGATTATCAATTTGTGCCAGTGGCGTAGCGAGGCCAAGTGCCGCCCTATTCACCCCTAAAATTTTCTAGCAAAAATGTAAAAAGAAAGTAGACCATGTTTTTCGCACTTCTTTTAAAGATGTAAGGATCAATAAAGCATCGTGAAGATCGCAATCAAACACTCACAAACTGAAATGGGTCTTGTTTTTCATTTTCGAGTATGAGTTTTGCTTTTTTTGCTTGTCGCCACCTTCCTCATAATTACTTTTCCTATTTTTTCTTCTTTCTTTACATATGCATGCACAGAACCGGCATGTTTCGTCAAATTTTCTTCCCTGTTGGTTTTTAGTCTTCGCCAACCCACCACTTAACTTTGATCGTTTGCTCATTCCAGGATATCAAACAAAAACGTTAAGAGGTGTGATAGCGGCATACCTGCTTTGCAGATTTAAACATTTCTGTATGTTAATATTTCGCGTAGTATCCCCATCTTTAACTAAAAAAGTACATGTACTGTATAAAGCAGGATTTAATGATAAATTTGACAATATGATCTCAGTGATGTAAAAAACATTTCATTGTTTGCTTCACGTGAATTTAATCAGGGATGGCGGAACAGCGGTATAGGGAAGGCCGTAAAAAAGTTGAGGGCAATATAAGTTTATAAAAAGAAAATCGTTACCAATTATGCTTGTTTCTATTCAGCAACGATGTTGACCTAAAAAATAATACCAGAAAATATTGAAAACCAGCCTGAAGTTTCTGGGTGCGCGAATAGTTGCAATAAATTTGTTTCAATTCGAACTTGGCAAACCATGAAATTACCTATGACATTTTCATAAAAAGGTACCGCAGCCCCCTTCCCCCCTTTATGAAAGGGCAGGGGGGAAATGTCCCCGTCATGCCCCCGCTCTTTGGCATCTCTGGATTTAATTCTCTCAGAATATAAAAAAATTTCAAATGTTAACTCTGTCGGCACTTGCGTGGGGCCCTCTATAGGTGCGGGACACATTTTGATGAATTAAGTTTTAAATCGGCTCTGGTTGAGCACTGGCTTGCAACCTTCATCGTGACCTACAAACTTGGTCTAGCTGTTGGGCTTGATCAAATTAGTCGTGCATAGTGTTACTACTTGCCTTTACTCGTTGCCAACATGCGTCTGTTTGGGAAAGTGTATTACGAAACCGGCCAGGTGGTATAGGCCTTTTTAATATTCAGCTGTACTGATTACAACGTCTTGCGTTCTGCGGTTATTGGGCTGAAAAATTTTATTCAGTACAATTTTATTCAGCCATTTTTGTGCAACTGTTTCGATCAACGCCCCTTTTAATAAAAACCTTCACCACAATCATACCTAAACACACCTTTTCGTGAGGTCTTCAGATCAAGGTTCATGGCTCAAATTCATCACAATGGGAGCAACACTTTTTGTATGCTTTTCTTGTTGAAATGGCATTTTCTATGACTGCAAATGCTACGTGTACCGTTGAAGAAAGGAGATTCTACGAAGCCCACATTGCCTGTTGGCTGGCTCTGATTCACTCTACTTGCAGTTAAAATCTACAAACTGAACTCTAAGTTATCTACGCAAACATCAACTGCACCATTGCGCTTCAAGAATGGCATTTTCCAACACCATTAGGCAGTGGCTTAGGAGCACAATCTGCCGCCCCTGGCCCTAGCAGAAAATTCCGCCCCCTGGCGCGGGCAGTGATGTTATATTTATGACGTCATCGTGCTCAGTCAACCATGGTATGATCTTTTGTTTTTTGAAGACCTTTTTGCTTTCGCCAAATTTAGCGGAAATTGTCGACTGCTTAACCTTCACGAACACCATGCCGCGGGGCCCAACGCACAGTTGCAGCTGGTAATAGCTACAACCCGTCAGCAGAGTATTCGCACAACTAACAACTATTATAAACAGAAAACCTTAAGTTGGACTGTTTCCAAACTAAAAAAAAGATTATAAGGCAACAACAAATTAAGAAACATATACGTAAAAAACAACGATTTTGTAGCATTTACTCAACAGTTATTTATTTTCGAACAAATACAAGATTTGTAGTGGGCGGGAGTTGGTATGACCGAAGCCACCATTACCCAACTCCCAAGACGATTAACAGCAGGGTTGCGGAGTCGGAAGTAAAATATCCGAATTCCGACTTTCCAGAATGTCCGACTCCGACTCCTTGACATAAAGGGAATGAAATTTGGCTGTTAAAATCAATGAAAATTGTGGTGCACAGCAAGAAATCTCTGACTCAACAAAAGTTTCAAAAGAAATTGTACCATTTCAACAGGAATTCCAATTTGGAAGTGTGATATAAAAAATGATCCAGCTGGGCATCCGGAATCGGAGTCGGACAAAAAAATCCGACTCCGACTCCCAGTGTTGTTAGGAATCCGACTCCACCCAAAAACCTCCGACTCCGCAACCCTGATTAACAGTCAATCAAAAATTATCAAAATGAATGACAGGAAACCGAAACGAAAACAAAAACGAAGAAACTAAACAAGGGCAGATGCAAATAGCAAGTGTGTCTAGGAAGAAAATCACCAACAATAACTAATCTATATTGAGACAATTGACCGATATACTTGACCATAACAACTGTAGTCCTAATCGTTTTGCAAAAAAGAAATTCTTTTCGCGCTTTTGTCAATAGACAAGACATGCAGAAGGCTACGCCAGTCCCAAGTCAAACAAATTCAAAAGAGTTATCGAAGTTTTGGCAACAAATAAAGAATGATCATTAACCAATCGAAACAACTTACAGCAAACACAATACAGCCCACACTCCAATTTTGAGTACAATAACCAAGACTTCAAAATTCTATAACCATTCTTAAGTGTTTTGTAGAACCATTTCTTTAGAAAGACTTCTTCACAATTTCTTCGTGCTATCACCAACTGGTGGTGCTGCAAAAGGACCTTTGTTTTGATACTTTGGCCCTGCTCGGACTAATTACCGTCAGGCCGAGAGGTTCAGAGGATGACATTCTTCCTGCTTTAGTGCCTCCATTGCCACGTTGTATCGTCTATTGTTTTCTTTCTGCTGTATAGCGAACCGCCTGATATGCTGTAGCTTGTGCGACATGAAAGAGGGGCCGGGGCAAAGGTGAAACGCGAGAACAATCTACAAGGAGATAGAAGTTTTAACGATTTGCAAAATAGGCTATTTCTTGTCTCTTCCCTTGCCCAAGTTGCAAAAGGGCAAATGACGATGCTCAGCCGGTTCGGCGTTCTTATCTGTATAACTTTCTGGGTCTAGTTAAATGTAAAACAGTTTACATGTCGAAAACGACTTTTCTCGTGGCGGTTGCTGATACATTCAATATTGTATTTTAAAAATGTGCCTCCCTCTTGTAATTTTTGGCCCCCCGCTGCGAAATCCTGGCGACGGGCCTGACTGTAGCGAACGTAACGGCGATTAGTTGGGTGAAATTTATCTCATTTGGACGACATAAGACAAAAAGCAATTGGTACACAATGTTTTCAATTACTGGGTGCCCAGCGTTGCAAGCGTTCAGCGCTCACATTTTCTCAGCAAAACCTACGTACATTAACGCCCTAAGATAAACAGCCCTTTAGTTATCTACTGAAACATTCTCCACCGTATGAGGGAAAGTATTGTTCAAGCAAGCAGCTTCCCTTTCCTATCATTAAAGCACAGAACTACAGCTTAACTACTGTAGACCTTTCTAAATAACAACGGCAACTAGTTTAAAAAGCCCAGCTGCAACTGTAGTGCCTGGACCAGGGTTTCTCAAACGGGCCCTCGGCCTTCCTTGGGGACCACTGAACGGTTCTCTGGGGGCCCCGAGCAGAGGCCTTCACTAGTTAGCTTTGCTGTGATATTGCATAACCCAAGTGTCACGATGCATTAAGTATTCGCAGTTAAACTTAGACGGGGGCCACGACTAATAAAAGTTTGAGAACCACTGGGCTGGACCTTGACCAACGAACGATGCTGCAGTTTGCTGTAATAGGCGCGTTACGAATAGATTCCTGAAAAAGCGAACATTGTTACGCAATAATATTGAAAGATAGGTAGCGACGAAACGGTGGTGAGCATAACATGGCTGTAACCATGGCGCTAATAATACCCGCTGTGTCGCCCTCATTTGCCACAGAAGATACTCATATGGTGTGGGTCTTAGCTGATGAAATTAAGAAAGCTTAAATTTTAATCAGTCTGAATTATTTCCTCACCTCTTTTCGATTATCTCTGCTTACAATAGGCGACTAAATTTTGCCGCCCCCTGGAACGTGCCGCCCCTGGCTATAGCCAGAGTAGCCAGTGGGTTGCTACGCCACTGCCATTAGGTCACATAGAAAAACAGCAGTTCTGTTGAAACTGAGCAACGTTGCCTTTGTAGAGTTCTTCACTTCAATTGCCAAAATTGAATGTTAATAAACCCACCCAATGACTAGGCCAGCGTGGACCAACTACTTTTGACCTATGGGCTATTTTACAAAAACGTGGTTACTTCCGGACCACTTCCAACAAAATGATTTAGGCTCTAAAACAGTTTAAAACTAAAAAAGGTATATATGTTTCCAAACGTCGAATGCATTTTTACTGCGAAATGATTCAGTTTGGGAAATCTATCTTTGCTGACTAATTTCCAGAAGCTATCTACAGTCTCTATCACCGTTACTATTGTACATTTTTATTAATAGGTGTTATGCTTGTTCTAATTAAAATTACCTAATTGCAGGGATGGGCAATTAATTTGGCTAGGGGTCCACTTCGAGAAGGCCGCGTTTAGCTGATAGATAGACAGATTTATTTGGCGGTACTGAGTTCATTCAAGCGCCACATATACTCTTCAAGACAACGAAAGCCGAGGCAACGGAAAACACAGGGGTTGTCCAGTAATGTGTTCCAGCGGAGGGTTAGCGGAGGACCTACCTTCTAATTTGATCATAAAACAAATAAATAAAACCAAGGGCGTATGCAAGGGGTGTTGGGGTTGAGGTTAAAACCCCCCTTGAGCTTGATATTTTACAAAAACTATTATAAGGGGAGTGTATAGGGCTTGATTTTACAAAAATAAGGGGAGTGCGTGTAGAAGAATATGCCTATTATGTCAACAAACCTCGCTTGAAAACATGAATATGACGTCAAATTGTGACGTCACAAAAAGCGCACACCAAATACAAATGACCACCATATGCTACTGAATAAATCCCCCATGAAAAATTTCTGCGTACGCCACTGAATAAAACAAAAACAATAATGGTACACAGAAAAGGTAATATTCATTGTTCTTGTGCAAATGCACTTTATCCAGTGCGAGCAATTCAGTGAGACAAATGTAACCTCACACGCTTTTCAACATATTTCAGATTTGAAGGGTTTTCCTAAATGCTTCTGCGGGCCACATATTGCCCACGGGCCTGTAGTTGGACCACACTGGATTTGGCTATAGCTTGTGGCACTTTTTGAAAATATTCCATTGAAAATTAAAAACGGCGTGATATCTGCCAAAAAGTGTTTGTCGTCATTGTCTAGGTGTCAGGTAATGTAATGATGTGCCTTTGGGGCGTTGCAAAGGATCAAACGATAGGAGAAAAAGGATTAAGATACCCTTGACTACCGTGATTTCATGCAGGGCCTTTTTATCAGATTTGAGAGGAGGGGCAATATAAACCTCGAACTAACTAACCAGTAATGTTCGCTAGTCTGCGGTCGATTGCCATCTCTTTCATTTGTTCAAAGGACCTTTTATTGGGATGGGGAAATGGCTTGCCTAGCGAAAAAGTGTAGGGACCTGGGAACAATTGCCTCGCAGTAAGTGTGTTAAAAAAAACATAATTTCAAAAATAACACTGAGGTACTTTAGCACATTAGATTTTACCCAGATTTTTGGAAAAGACATTTCATCAAGTTGCTCATTCCACTACCACATTTCTTGTTTTTTCTAGGCTAGCCTTCCAATTTAGGGCTTCTAAGACAAAAACTTAAAAGAATCAGAACTTTTACAACTTTCAAAAATTGATTAAAAAAAAGAGTTATATTTTTAAACTCCTTTCAAAAATTAATTTTTAATCAACAAAGTGCCGCCCGGGGCCCTTCCCCCCCCGTTGCTACGCCACTGCTTTGTGCACAGGTTGATATCATCACAAGTTGGGCTATGACTCCAAAACTTTCAAACTTTGACCAGGTCTTCTCTGTACGAACATATTGTTTCAAAAGTTTGCTCAATCCGCTTATATTTCACAGAAAAAGTAAATACATATTTCAATTTCAAAACTACTTTGTAGAACTTTTAAAATTTCAATGCAAAGATAAATTTCTGAAACGAACTGTTTTTGAAGCCTTCTAAAGTTGTGAGTTAGACCAAGTCCATTACAAAGGAGCAAGTCACGAAAAGCAAAAGCTCTGGTCTTTGCAAAACTCGGCCTGCAAGTTCAGGATGTTGTATTGATCCAACTACCCTTCTCACTTCTTAAATCGCTTGCCCTTCTGTGTTCTTTAAATGGTGGATATTCAAAGATATTTATGTAGTTGCTTCCCAAAACTTTTGTAGCAGACAAGCTATAGAGATGTAGCTTTGAAAAAATCTTACTATGTCCAGGTCTAGTTTGAAGAAACAAAGTTCTTAAATTTGCTTCTTGTAGTTTGGAAGCTCACCCGGCATTGGTGTTTGCTCTGGGCAACGAAACAACTGGTTAAGTCGACAAAAAACTATCAGAAAGATTTAAGAACTCGTTTAGAGCTTTTAATGTGTCTTATTCACCTGAATATTTTGCAGTTGATTTCGTATGCTTTAAGCGGCAGCGATTTTCTGACACACCAGAGAACAATTTTTTGTTTTGAAAGCATTGCGTTTTTGTGCGGGGTTGAAGTTGAAGCCCATTAGCACTCCCAACGCTGATTTAGCCAATACGTTCAAACCTGTCCGGTATCTAATTAGAAAAGAGGTTTCCAACCTGGGGTACATTTGCCTATCTGAAGGGGTACATTCAAGGTTAGCAGTAGAAGGGAAAAATATATTTACATATTGTATATTTCCAAATTTTTATATACGTGAATGTCATTTTGTTATTTTCAAAAATCGTTATATGTTTACTGTTCAAAATATCTATCATCAGTCATGATAAAATATTTTGTCATGAGAAATTTGAGGGGCACGTGCTTGTCTGTCGAAATGCTGAAGGGGTACATAGTCAGAGAAAGGTCGGGAACCCCCGAATTAGAAGGTGTCTTTTAACGTCGACCTTGCAAAGATGAAACTGTTGCAATCATTTACAGGCGGCGAGATGGTTAACGTTCAGCATTGGCAAATGGCGCACTCTCACGGTCGGATCGCAGCGATCGACATCAGCAAATCGCTTCGGCAATCGAAGGACGGAAGCATAGCTTTCATGGAAGCACCGAACTCTGTCCGATCAGTCGATTCAATTCCCTTCTTTTGGACCGTGCAGTTTGGAAGCAGCATAAGATACGTCGGTCACGGACAAGGCTACAGTGAGGTTGCGATCCGTGGCAGCCTGCCGCAGCGAAAGTTTGCTGCTTATTACCTGAAAAACGGTGCAGTAGCAGCAATTGCTACAATGAACGCTGATCCACTTGCTGCACAGACCGCTGAGCGTTTTGCGGCAGGAGATGTGATAAGAAGGAACGACATTCCAGACTCCCTGGCATGTTAATAAAATGTGACATCTTGCTTGGGGTCAAGCAAGACGGTGAATGGGATAACACCTACATCATAATGCCAAGCCATAAACAAGCGCTAAAAGTGGAAATGTGACACACGTTACATGTTTCTTTAATCTGCCAACGAGTCATTCGCTTGCGTTACACATGAGTTTTACAGGATTACCCAAAACCTGGCGACGCGTCTGAGCATTCTTCCCATCTGCACTGGTATGACTAATATGTCATTCCTTCCGGTTATTATGCAAAAGCACTTTGCACGTAGTATTTTCTGACGTAGTGGGCAAGCATCTGCTTGAAGCACATCAAAAATCAAACTCGCTACTAAAGGAAAACTTGTCGCATCAACGTTTAGTTGCTTTCGTAACGTCGCGTTTCGATACAAACTACCTTATTACAGGTATTGTATTCTTACGCAGACTATCCCACCCGTTGCAAATTTTAGCAGCGCCTGTACCTAGGACAAAAATTTTGCTGAGCGTTGTTTATCACTCCAGGATGAAAACGTTTTCATGACAATTCGAATTAAGACCTAGGGAACTTGAACAATGCAATTACAGTATCTACACACGGTAAAAATGCTGGAGCTTACACGTTATTGTACTGAAGTTTAAAATTACTACTCACTAGTCCTAAGTTTTGGTTTTGCACCATCGGGTGGTTCCTTGTCACTCAGCTTTGATGTTATACTTGTTTTGCTCGACGTCTAACCTTTTAATATGCAAGGAGTAATGGCATTGGAAAACTTAGAACAGCATGCAAAGGATAAAATCATGATAAAGCTGCCTTACAGCTTGGGAGTCGTTACTGAAAATCGCATCTGTTCAATTCCGCCATCGCAAATGCAAACTTTAACATGTTGAAAACACGCAAAACAATTTTTTGGATTTTTGCAAGATTACGCTTTTGTTGAAGCGTAACGCAATGGAATTTTCTTCAATGTAAGTGCCCTTCCGGTCAGCAGTCACGCACGCGAACAAGTTCTGTTGACTGATTAAATGCCTACTACTAATTCGGTAGCTTAATGTGACCTTATCCAAATCTCTTTGCCCGCGTCTGTGAGTTCGCTTGATCTCACACCGAGTAAAATTAGACTGGACAAGCAAAAGTTGCCAAACTCGCTACCTACTATTACCCAGGTTCTGCAGCAAAAGCGATAACAATTAGCCATAGAAAACAGCAATCATTTTCACGAAATTGACAAGCGTTGGTCCATTACCTTACTTTCACTGCCTTCTTTCAGTGTGATGACGTGCTTCACTGATTCTACTAATTGCTGGGTAACACTGACCAATGCAAAAAATATATGAGTTTCAATATATTTCCACGTGTAGCCAACGTATAAGAAAACGGTTCGCTTCATCGGACTCCGTAAAATTTGCCTGAAAAGAAAACAATTATTTTGTATGACGGAAGATTATTTCATCTACGAAAGATGAATTACGCGCGACATGAAAGTGAACATAATGGGCAGACTCAAAAAAGCACTCGAGCAAACACATTCACATCTTTGAAGTTGACAAGCAATATTTTACCACCAGCAGAAATATAAACGACTGCGGCAGTAAGTTTTGAAATATGGAAGACCCACAAGATGAACGAATGTCATGGCTCAAATATAATGGTGCCACCTGGCTGCCACCATCGACACTTTTCGGCGTTCTAACCTACGGAAGGCATACTTTCAAGCTTAGAGACATCACTATTACGCGTTGAAAATTCAATTATCATCCAAGATTTCCTCTCGGGAGGGTCGCGAGGTCAGGACTCGAAATGCATCACCGTTTTCAACAACCCCTGATAATTCTCTTGGTTCCACACCAAGCCAGGTCGGAGTTATAATCGGGATACCTGGTCTTTGGTCGACTTCTGGGTCGCGTTCCCGTAGGTGTAGCCGACAGGACTTGCGCAGCCAATCTCTTAAAACGGCTTTCCGGTCGCATGGCCGAACCATCATAGCTTGGATCTCTTTATTCGGAGAAGTAACTTGACATAAGGTGTTGGAAAAACCCATCAGCAGGGGTGGATGTGAGAATTTTAGGTTCCGATGCAAACTCTTAGAAAGTGACTCCAAAACACGTTGTTGAGGGGCCCCTTTGGCACGTATCCACGCAATATTTGCTCTATTTTGAAAAACATACGACTTTCTTCAGAGCTTATGAAATATAGCTCTATAGTGGTTTATTAGCTTTTTAACAGAACAATGAAAAACTAAGGCGGAACTCTCAACGGGGGACGACATCTCTGAACAAAAGGGCCCCCGAGGCGACTGCCAGGATCGCCTCTCTTAACATCCACCCTTGCCCATCACCAATTTGTTTCGAAGGATTGCTGAAAAAACTAAATAATTTATACCTGAAAATACTTAATCAGTAGTTTGTCTATAGTGAGTATCTGCATAGACAAAGGACACTTTTAAATAATACCTACGATATTCTTACCATCTTGAAAGTAGAATGGAATTCAGTTTACAGTAGTTTGCAATAAAATGTTACTTCCAGTAACTTCCTGCAAATGTGCTGTTAGCGTGAGTAAACATATATATTCGCTTTGGCAAACACGGAACACAACAGCAATGGTGATGGTTCACGAACAAAAATTATTTTTGCACTTTTTTGTTGATCTTAAACCCTGAGGATGAGGATACAGACAGAAAAACAAAACTTCCCCCCAATATGAAACGTTGCAACGCAACAGGTCCAAACCCACTTTGATCACAGTAATAGCAGTGGGTTTAAGTGTCGGTTGAATGTAGAATCAATTCAGAAAAGGTTCATGATCATTGAATTCTTGACATAGATAAGCATTTCACTTACACTCCACAAAATAAACATGCAGTCATTGGCAAAATATTAATCTCTAGTCTGCACTATCATGCATCTTGTTTCGATTCTGCAGCTTCAGGTTTTGATTCATATTCAGTAGAGCTGCAGATGCAACAGCTCTTTTTAATTTTTCCTCAATCTGGTCAAATGTATCGCTTGTTTTCTTGATTTCAGCCAGGAGATTGGTTGCTTCACTAATATTGTACGTCATCAGCTGAAACAACAGAAAAGACCACATACTTCGAAATTTTTGGCACATATAAGAAGTAGATCAAAAAACATATACACAATACAGTTCCATTACACTGTGTACTTGCTTTGTACTCCTTTTGGAGTGCCACGAGTGGTCTGCACCACTCATCTTCTCTGCTTGCACTGGGGGCCACTAGGCTATTTTCATAGTGAATGCTTCATAGACGGCAAGTCATTGGCAGCACAACATGTGAACCTTATCCTTGCACCCACCCATCAATGCCGATCATGAAACTTGATGGGCTGCAAGCACCTTTTTCAAGTCTTTGGTGCGACACACCCAGAATCCAACCCAGCCTGCCAGTTTTAGTGGAGTGTGCTCAACCAACTGTACCATTTAGCTGATCCCAAAGATGCTATGCAAAAGATTATATGGGTAGTTGCATTTTGAAGTTTTTCAGTGAGAGCAAACAATTCAAATAGGCCAATATTCTGATATAGAGGATCTTTGAGTGTCAGTTAATCTGCCATACACAGTACAAGTCATTCTCACTACAATGTTTTATACAGAATAATTGGCTCTAACAAACAAAAACTCAAAAAATTAAATCCGTTGTTTCAAACAATGAACACAACACAGCTGCACTCAAATACAACATTAACTGTCTAACACTTGTGATGCCTTACTGACTTTACTGCAGTGCTTTGCGAGCTTATAAGTGATGTACTCTTTCAAACATATAGGTTTACCAAAATAGGTAGATCAAAACAGAAAATTTTGGCATTTTGCTCTAACATGATTATGTTGATGTGGCACTATACCTTTTGCTAGCCTTGTCAAAACTGTAAACTAGGCTGAGTTAGTGCTGTGTTAAGAAGTTCATTTTGAATCTAAACATCTTGTAGAAACTGCACTATTTACAAAAATGCAACAGAATGCAGGAAATACTTAATAGCAACTTCTTTGCACAGCATAAGTGCCATTATGAGCAAAACTTAAGAGTTTCTTACCACACAGTGAATATGTCATAAGATTTCATATACTGTATTTGGGCCTGGCTATTGCAAACATGTTGTGAACACAACAACGCTATTGTCTATTTGGTGAACAATTTTTAGAAGTTGCCCTTGGAATCAAACGATGGATTTTAATAAAAACAATAGTTCTCATTCTAGATTTACCTTGAGTTGTTCATTGTTCTCATCCATTAATTTTTGACAAGCTACAAACTTGGGTACTGATTTATGTATATGCTGCTGAATCCGATACAATCCCATTGATGGCTCATTAGCAATCATGTGAATAGTCTTGTTGACACCATCACAAGCACGTTTGCTTTTCTCCTCCAAATCTCTTCCTCTGACAGAACTCTTATTCATGGCATTGCTGGCATAGAATCAGTACAAAAGCAAAATCATAACCTTGGCAATATCTGATCGTACAGCATATATATACCTGAAGATGTGACAAAGAACAGAAGTTACTCCAGAAGATGTACTATTCATCACTGAAATTACACCAATTTAAATGGCATATAATCAAATATAAACACAATCTTGAAACTGAATGTCTACATAAGGAACTGCTGTGAAGCAAGTTATGATGAATCTGATTTTGTCAACTAAAATTTCTACATTGTGTGATTGTTCACATAGCTGCAGACTATAATGCCTACTACTGTTATAATAAATAGCATGGTCCTCTGCTGTTTTATTTCTGCTTGGACCACAGCTTGACCAAATCAGGTAAGACATGCTACCATCAGACTATTTCACCTATCTAAGTTGCTGTCATGAAATAAGGAGCTGGTTAGATAATTTTGTTTCTAACAAGTATGAACACCAGTTCATCCAAACAGTTAAAATATCACACAATTCATCCTTTATGGTCACAGGCCACCTGCTACCACCATCATACCTTCAAAATTGTCTCAACTCTTGGCAAAAAGTGAAAGGAGAAAAGAAGACCACAAAGTGATTTCAACGACACAGACACACTGTAGTTCAGCAACTGAGTTACAAAATGGAAATCACGAAGTGGCTAACAATTTTTTGCTCTGTGTGTTATTCGAATGTGCTTGTGATATGGACCACAAGTTCGTGACAAAATACATAATAAATGCTCCTTACTGACCTAAGGTGTTTGTAAAATGCAACAATTGCATGCGTATGCAATTAAATGCTGGAATAAAAACTACTTAAGATACAGTTGTGGCACTTGAAACGGTAGCAAGTGAGGTTGCAACTGTGCTGTCAAACATCATATGCCTAGATGAAATGAGAACAGTGAAAGGAAAACGTGATGCTGCCAAAACTGCTTACTGTTGTAGGATGGACAATATAAGAAACCACAGTAAGACTCTGTTTGAAAACATGCAAAAACATGAAAACAATTAAAATATGCATTGAGGAGTGAAAGTGTGTTACAATTCTTCAAGCCAACAGGTTTATATGTGTTTTGCATGACCACACAACCAAGAAATTCTGGCAAAGCATTGGAAAGAATTAAATACGGTAGATAACTGTGATCCCATCTACAATGTGATGCAACTAATAATGAACCTGTTGCAGCTGTGGTTAGAGCAAACCATTCAAAGCACAACTACAAACTCAACAAATAACACCAATATAAGAATATTCTGGCATCAGGTAGTTTTGAAGTTCCAGTGAAAGCAATTATTTGGGAAAGACACATTTTCTACTTTTTTACTTGTCGCTTGTGTTCTGATTTATATTCATTTTTGATTTTATTCAAGCTGAGTTTGTTTGGTTTCTCTGCTCTTGCTTTAGCTTTTCAACTAAAGATCGACTGTTATGGCATTTTGGGGGCAGATACTGATATATCAGCCATTCATGGACCAATAGCCGATACTAATATTTGCAAAATTTTTAAATCTTGTTTTCTTATAGATTATCAAAAATATGCCTTACCTTTTTTTCAATAACTTAAAAAAGAGTTTAGGAGCTAAAATTTTTCAAATTGTAGCAATTTCAATATTTTGATATGATTTTTAATTTAACTGATTAACTTGTCGGCATAGTACACTGTCTGCAATGAATAAACACAGTGCCATGAATAAAAGTAAAACAGAATGTTAAAACTAACAAAGCTGTAAGAACTGAACACTGAATGAAAGTGAACTGTTTACAGTGCTTACATCAAAAAAAGCAAAAACATTGCTTGAAAGTTGAAAGATGGTAAACAATGTAAAGGAAGAAGTACAAAACAGAGCATCAAGTCAAGGAGGTTAAAGTTAGTACAATACTGCATTCAATTAACCATGTCCAAAAATGAAAATTTTTCCAAAACAGCAGTAACTTTTTTGCAAGATAACTGTCTTGACTTGCTTCGTTGTGCTTTCTTGCACAAGTTGTCTGGATGCATGAGGAATATAATAGCGTTTTGTCAACACTTACTGAGGTTGATAAAATCGGCTATTTTAGCCGACACCAATAAAACCCAAATATCGGCTGATAATATCAGCCAGGCCAATATATCAGTCTACCTTTACTTTCAACATTTCATCGATTAACATTGCTTCTAGATTTAAGAGTAGACATCCATATTGTTATGTGAAATTGATTTTCTATTTTTAAAAATTTGCTGATAGATTCAATGTCGCCTTTACAGAGCTACAGTACTTACTTGAATACGGAATATTCTGTGCTGCAAAACTTAAATAACCATGAAAAGTTTACAGGATTTGTTGATTTCATGTGTGCAACTACTCTTTTCATAAACAACTCAACTGTACTATTTTTGTTCCATTAGCACTAAGCTTGCCTGTGGCATCACAGCTTGGGAGTAATTATTACCATACAGTCGTTATCATTGCAAAGCTGCCATTAAACGAGGCACCAGGGCCTGATTGCAGAGCACTTGCTGTATGCAGGTGAATCTCTATGTTTTTGCAGAGCACTTGCTGTATTCTGCAGAGCACTTGCTGTATGCAGGTGAATCTCTATGTTTTTTTCTTAGTTTTAGTTTGCTGTTCAATATGTGCATTGTTCACAGCTTCTTACCCAATTCCTGCTTGAACACAACTATAGTTCCCCTATACAAAAACAAAAATGGGAATTTGACAACACATCAAATTACAGATTACGCGCTGCGGTTTCTTTGGTACATGCACACTGTTATTGAATTCAGTATAAATTTTAAACGGGGTAGAGGGCAAATTGTTTTCTCCATCTCGCAAACAACATAACAACAAAGAAAGCTTAGCCACTGACCTCTTTGAACGGCTAAGTTTTGAACAATCATTTTTTAAAACCGTTTTTTAAGGAACTCCTTCTTGCAAAACTTCACAAAAAATAACCTATGCAAGGTCTCGAGGTGAAGAGCTCGAGGCCGAGACCGAAATCCTTCGAGACCAAGACCTGAGACCTTCGAGACCGAAACCGAGACTCCAAAAAACGGGTCTCGAGACTCCATCACTGGAATTACAGTGTAATTTATACCTATTTTAGACAAATTGCACCACTAAGAAAACGTATCGGTTAACCATCTGAATTTCAAATATATTATTACAGGGTTGGCCTAGGTTAACAGCGTCAGTCGGGCTCACCATGCAGTTATTCTGACTGAATAAAACCGTTCGACGTTAGCGTCACTGAAATTTTCATTTGCTTTCATTCTGGCTGGCATTATCGGTGGTCTGTGACGCTAGTTACGTAACAATAAATGAGTTCTCACTTCTCATGATAACTTAATCTCCACTGTTGAGTAATGTACATCACAGAGCAATGATAACGCCAGTAAGCCCTCTGAGAACTAGGCTCATTCATATTATCCTGAGATGCTGGACAATTATTTGTTCGTTTGAAATTATTCTCGAAATGGGAACTGTCCATAGGATTGGGTTTCAAATCCAAATGTTCTATTGTCCAAATCCATTGCTTCAAAAACATTCAACCCGATATGAATTATTTGTTTTAAAAAATACTTATTAATTGCATAGCCCGGCAGCTCGGGCTCTGATGGATGAGCCCGAATAAAGGGCGAGCGAACGAAGTTGAGAGAACGCCTGCTACGAACGATATTGTTTTATTTAAGTCACTTGCAACATGAACGTGGAAGGCCGGACATGAAACGAAAATATATGAACAGGGACAAGGCACAAAGAAAAGAGCCCGAGTTAACAACTTAGTGAAATGTCCGGCCTTTTACGTTCATGTTGCAAGGACCGGCCCTTGGGTGGTGGCACAAAAATAAGGGAAATGTGGGACCAATGGGACAATTTTGACATTTTTGCTTCCTTTGGAAAACTGGCTGATACATTCAAAGTTAGGTGATGTTTTTGTTGTAGTTTGGGTTATTTTGCATAATTTAACACAAAAAAGTTCACTCGTCAGACATGTTTCGACAGTTTTATTTGCATTTAAAAATTTCCACTAAGACATCCCATTGGTCCCCACCCATGGGGACAATAGGGTGGGACCAATGGGACATGAACAAAGTATGACTGTTTGAGGTAACCAAACCTTACCATGTCATGTTTCTTGATTTCCATTTTAAGAAATCAATGAAATTGCATATTCACCATGCATTTAATGTTTACAAAATTCGATAAAACCTAATTCTTTTTTGTGATCCATTTCTCATGTTTCATTGGAAAGAAAGGTCGATAGGATCTTGGTTTAACCTGCATGTGTTTCTTGTCAATAATTGCATCCAAAACATATATAAACAGTAGAATGACAGTGTTTGAAAAGTGATTTGCATTGCATCTCTGAAAATGTCAAATAAAATTTCAAAATTACAGACAAGCGTTTGGTTATTGAGTGAAGTGCACGATGGGGCAAGACTTCAACCATATCACTAAGTTTGACTGATGCTCTGTCATCTTTTTCTGAAAAATAGAATTCTTTTTTTTATCTCATTATGAACCAAACGTCAAAGTCTCCATGTGCAACAAAATTTGGGGCTTCTTTTCCTTTAAACAAACTTTTACTACAGCGTACGAACGAACGGGTGTTTCAATTGTCCTGTGTGGCAGTCCTCTCCTAAAGAAGACCACAACACATTTAGGACAACCTCGCGAGAGCACTGGTGAATTTAGCCGGAGTGTCCAAGGCACGCCCAAGTTAACAATTACGAAACTTAGACCCGCCTATTACGTTCGACTTCACGCTCAGTTTTGCTATCAGACGAATTTGTATTCACTCATGGTTATATTATTATAGCTTTAAGCACTGCGAGGTTACGAGAATGTATTCCGAAACAACAGGGGTTATACATGCATTAAAATGCGTAATCAACGTTACTGTAAACAACAGGGGTAAATGCGAATTCAACTCTTTTCATGGAGGAGAGAGCATCCCAAATTGTCAACCACATCATGGCCGCTAAACCGTGAATCTCTACTGGGTAATAGGATCATTTGATATTCCCAATCAGATTAAACCCGCTTAGTATGCCCACGGTCGAGTTTAGCTGCTAAGCCTGGTATGCCCACGACTGACTGAACCTAGCAAGGACACATGTATACCTAAATTTTCTCGGGCATTTTCATTGGTCAGTTTATCACGTGCCAAAGCATCGCACCGCCCTTCTCGTCTCTCGTTGGTTGTTTTTCTCGTCGTTCTACGTCACTCTCGTTTTCCATTCGAGACGGACGTTCCGGAGTTGCCGGTGTTTCCGTTGGTAGTTGACACCGTAATCCGGGGCATTTTCCGTAGGATCGTTTTTATCCGTCTGAATCGGGAATACTACATGGGAATCAAAGTCGCTTGTTAATGTAAGTGGTTCCTATAATCTTTTTGGTTACTCTCTTCATAGATGTGACTAAATATAAACGTTTGGAGCGCAAATACACAATGGCACAACTAAATGCGTATTACAATGTCCTTGTAATTCAATGTTCGTAATTGTCGCGTTGTTCCCCCTTTATTCCTTTGGGTTTCATTCCCTTCGATGGCGTGGCTTCTTGCTTGAAATCTTGAACGGGTCGTCTTCCCAAAACAAAAGACGTTTCATGTTGAGGATGCAACGCGAACTCAACAATAGGTGAAAATGAAAAGGTGAAGCCTGATTCCACTACACAAATGGTGCTTTTTGTAGGTGTTGTTGGAAACGCCGAGATGTGATTTTGTTTAGTATAGTCCGAAAAATAACAGCCAGCAGAGAAAATCGTGGAGAACTGCTGGGCGATGAGGTCATGAAAACCGCGTCGCATCGTAATTGCACTCTTCAAGTGACTAGAATTTAAACAGCTTCTACAGGGCAGGAAATGGGAGTTCGTTTTTACATTGCAAAGCCACTTTGTTGATTTCAGTCACGATCATTAACCAGGACTGTTGTTTGCAGTACAATAAAAACGAGTGTCAAATTGAGGATTCACAGCACTTTGTAAGTGGAAATCTACGAACAGTAGGTAGGCTACTGCAATTCGCCAAATTGCAATTTTAACCTACTCCACAAACTTTTATGCCACATTTTATGCTACTCCATGTGTTCCATTATGAACTTAGGAAATCATAGCCATATAACTGGGATACAAAGTTCAAAGTGTAGCCTATACTGAAGTCATCCACTTCCAATATTAGGCTGCGTATTTTGTACAGAGGCTGAATCACTCTGCTATACCAAGGTGTAATGAAAACCTATTAAATCAGTATTGGGGTAATAGTCCTTCACCCCAATATCTGATGTCTTGCAACCTACCGAATAATCTTCCAGTTTGCTCAACCGATTCAATTTTGCTGATTGTTTCCCTAACTAGGTGTAGTTAGCCTACAGGCAAAACTAATAAATAAATTTATCCGTCGCTTTTGCTACATATTAGCTTGAATAGGCTAATCTGTTCCACTGTAGTGGTTTTAGCATCAAACAAGTACAGAAGAGGTTGCACAAGACTTAATACAAACCACCCAACCTCTTTTCCACTCGAATCCCTTGTTATCGGATTCCCAACCTACCTCTGCTAGTTGGATTCGCTGAATCGGGTATGGTTGAAAAAATGCGCGCTGAAGCAGCTCGGTGAGACACTTATGGTCGTGCTTGAGTGATTTATGGGATTTCCAATCCAACGCGAACCCGATAACAGTGCAAAGAGGGTAGCTGAAGTCATAGGTGGGTGCGACCTACCTCGAAAGATGCGGCGCGGTTTCCCGGATTTAATTATGCCTTCACTGACTCTTTGTCTCAATCCGTTCAGGAGTTACGGTCGATCACAGCTTCGTACGCCAAAATTTTGGCCCATGCGGGACTTAAAGGGCAAACATTGTACTAAGCAGATCAGTTTCTTCAGTTACGCAAAACAAATTGACCTTTGCACATGTCTGCTTGATTTTAAAAACGATATTCAGACAAGACTATAAGGAAAAACATCGTTATATTGCATACAAAGGTTGAAAATCAGCGTCTACGTAAACTTCGAAACAACGGTCTTTCCGGAAGTGACCTTTAGGTTAAACAACAGAAGCTTATTCCCAATCATAAAAAGAAGAAAAGCACTTCTTAGATGCGCACCAAATCAAGCTAGCCAGCACGAACAACGACAAAAAAATTTACAATCATCATGAATATGCGAATTATCAAGACTCACAAGCTTAGGAAAAATTGCAGAAGAATGAAGAAAAAGTTTGATAAACGTCAGGGAAAATTTGGATAAAATCTTCAAAAAGTAGCTTACTTCATAGCACGGACTTGAAACCAAAGCCGAAAGAATCGTTTCACAGCTTATAGAAAAATATTTCTTTAGAAGCTACTGGTATCACAAAATTGAGAACAATAACACCTGCCAGTTTAGCTGCACATCTGCGTATGCAACATGGCAACTGTGATGAGAAGACACAACTCAAAAGTACCTAAAATGCAATGAAAGAAATGAACCTTAAGTACCAACGAAAAAGTTGTCCAGAGAGTATAAAAATTGTGGTATGCCTGGATAAAAACGTCTGTTGATAGTGAACAGCACATAAGGCACTTTGCAATGTTTTCATTATTGTAGGGACTTAACAGCAAATGGGAGACACATTCCCAGTGACGCAATCCAAATCGCTGCAGTGTAAAGAAAAATTCCAGGTTTTAAACAAGCACCAACCACGTTTGATCGTCTCTTTTCCTGCTGTTATTTCTGTGCGCACTGATCAAACCAGACGTTCTACCTCTGGCCAATACTTCTGTCACCCAGTCTGCTCCCAATATAGAATAAGATCAATCAGGTTCAAAGGCCCAAGAATCTCGCAGCAAATAGATTCCTCTGTGAAAGAACTGCTAACAATCACCTTCAAAAAACGATATAGAAACTCGATTATAGAAAGTTACAAGAATCATGAGTAATGTTTTCCATATGTTGTCCTCTTGCTCCCAACCAAAGAATCACCCCGAAAGTCAACATCCATCTTCCTTTGAATTATGTTATATAATTCGACTGTTTGTCAATGCATGTTAATAATTAAATGCTCGTATGTGTGTATTCATAGTTTTCTTTTTTTCTACGTATTTTAATATAGCTTATTAGTTCGTGAATACGTTGCTGCCGCGGTCCAGTTCTTGTTGCAGAATATCAAAAACACCTGCAGAAGAAGCAGACAATTTTTCTTACAAAGACCATCTCCAAAAATGAACTCCTCAATCTCCATGGAATCTGTATCACGGTCAGAATCAATAAGCCATCTTTATAATGGGTGTATGCGTGGATCAAGAAAGGGTTATGGCAACCCGAAGAGGATTTCTTTTTGTCGGGTTTTTCTTTTCCTCTTCGTCTGGAACCTTGCGGTCTATGACTATTAAACGTGATGGCCATTTGTGCCCGACAAGAGTAACCTCTCCACAATTTGGTCATTAATTCTGCAACCTGTACATCAGACTGCGACAGCACGTCTTGGGGTCGGCACAACCTTTCATCAGGGAAACCTTGTCTATATCAGCTAATTTATGGGGTACCTGACTAGATAACGTCTATGTTTTTTCGGTGTCCCGACGTTTTTGCTGTTTTACAGAGTATCTGGCGTAATTAACTCAGCACCGCATAATAAATCTATCTAAACAAGGAAGAGGAAGCAGTTCTTTCCCACTCTTTACCCACACCTCTTTCAAATTTTCAGAGAATGACTAAAAAAATTATTAGACTGGATGGCCAAATTGCGAGTTTTCAGAGATTATAAGAATTTTGCAATATGTACCCAAAATACACCGAAAATGCAATTTCCACACTACCACGCTCGCAAAACATCAAATCGGGGGTACCGATTACAAATAGTGCCCCGACACAGCTGTCCCTCAGCTGGCGATGAAACTGCTGCTCGTCGAAGCACAAACAGTTATAACCTCAATAAGCCTCACAACCTCTCACGTAGCCTACTTTAAGATTCGTTGTGACTTAACGAAAATTGTTAATTTACGGACAAAAATACCTTCAAATTTTGAGCAAAATTTCTGGTTGTTTGGAAAAAACTGTTTCGCCCAGCTTCCTCAGATTTTTTTATCTTTCTACGCCCGGACTGTTACGATTGCCATTGATTTTGCGTTTTACAGATGTTGAGGCCCAATGAGCTTGATGTTATATGTAAGTATAGCCGCATATGAAACCTTGCAGCCTGGTTTAAAAAGGCAAGATCTTCAAAAATTTTAAGGAAAATCGGAAGAGATAACAATCTTTTTACATTTTTCCGTCTTTTATAACGGTTCCAAGTCTGCTTTGAAACTTCAAAATTACATCTTATGACTAAAGCGCTTTCTTCGCAGATGACATAGTGTTTTGAATGTGAACTTTCGCGATAATGGTGCCATGCACATTAAAATCGAGGGCTTTTCGACGTATGTTTGGACAAGCACTGAAACAGAACAGAACCAGGAAGGTTTGTATGTCTCACAGATGATGTCGTTTTATCTTTTCCTTAGTTAGTATTGTTTTTCTGTATTTCGATCTTCCTGTAGTCGATTACTTATCCATTCTAGTTGATTTACCAAATAATGAGTAAATTGACACAACAGTTATCAGCATTGTTGTTCCAGTTAACTGTAAACTGCACAATTATAAGTTGTGAGAATTTCCTCTGCAATATCAACCTGTTCTTTCATCGACGAATTATCATCTACTATAATGATAGATTATTTTATTGCAAATTGCTTTCCACTAATATTTGAAAGTTCTCCGTAATCTCGACATAGGTGCAGGAGCAGACAAATTTTTGGGGATGCGAAAGATTTTTGCCCGAATTTCTCCAAATTGCCCAAAAAGTTTTCAGGCGACTTTTTTCTCCCACACAGTTGGAATAACCTCCAAATATCGTTGGGCGCCATTTTTTTTCAAAGTAAACAACGTTGGGCGCCATTTTTGCCCGTATTTTCAGATACTTTGACCAGATTTTAGGGATTTGCCCCCAGATTTTCACAGAATTTGCCCGGATTTTCAACAAATCAAAACGTTTTGGAGTGCACTTGCAAACCCCCCTCTTACACCACTGAGTCTCGGTATATCACAGTAAGCTACTTCGTGCCCTTAGCGAAAGACAACAAGTTTTCTAGTTTTTCGTCAAATAACGTCTTGAAACTTTTTACTGTTGTCTAAAGCAAAACTGTTGGCATTTCCATGCCAACCCCCATACTACTTCTATGATCTATACGCTGTAAGACTGCACTTAGGTCAGTGTCTTAAACCTAATCTAAATAAGCGCAATTGTCGCTTGTGATCATGTAGTGCTACTGAATCTGAAGAGCATCTACTTCTTAGGTGTACAATTCATTCTGCATTCAGCGTTGTTGGGAGATCACTGCCAAGTGTAATGTGCGATCATGGATGACTTTTGCAACTTTTACTGTATTGCCATCCTACTAAACTCAAGTCAATTGCAAAAATTTATAATGCAGTCTCTTAGCACCTAGACCAGTGTTTCTCAAAGTGGGCGGAATCGCCCCCTTGGGGGCGATTTTGAGAGGCAAGGGGGCGAAAATAATTTTAGCGTCGTAATAGTTGTAATATTAGCGTCGTAATAGTTGCTTAGTTCAGCTATTCAATGGTTTGGTTCAGCTATTTAATGCTTCGTTCAAATAAAATTCTTTAAATGTATTACCTTGTGTTTGCTTCATCAGGCTTGGGGGGCGAAAACAACGTGTCGAGGGTGAAAAGGGGGCGAAAGAATAAAAAAGTTTGAATAAAAAAACAAACACTGACCTAGACTAACCATTTTACTTCCCCATAAAATTCAACTGCGATTTCCTTTATAGCAATTCATTTTTCATTTAGTAATTATTTCTTTGTCGTCATTTCGTTCCTAGTTAATAAATTTTGTTGACTGTTCACGGTTGTTAGCCCGTTTATCGTGTGTCGGTATGACGCGCCGAAGGGCGTATATTCACACTTCGGCCTGCGGCCCATGGTAATTAAATAAATAAAACGTTGTACCAAGCGGCAGGCCTGTAGCGACGGGAGCACCAAATTTTGCTGTGCGCAGAAAAATTTGTTTTAAACATATAATAAAAACAAAAAATTTTGCGACCATTTTTGCCCCTCCAAACCATGAAACCTGGCTACGGGCCTACAAAGCGATTTCAGGATGAGGTCGATTTGCAACATTATCATGAAAATATCTTCGTATTTTTGCTAACAAATTCCTGATCAAGTATTAGCTGTCCATGTTTCATAGCAAAGTGCGGAGATTGCACATCGCGACTTGCCATGTTTATTTTGTGTCTTTGTTTTCAACTATGGTCGATTTGTAAAAATAACCCTTACAATGACCTAAAAACACGAAATTGAATTAAAAGATATAAGAATGAAAAATAGAATTGAAAAAAGAACAGAGATTTAACAGATTACCGAGGGGTTAAAACAATTGAACAAGATGAAACACTGTGCTTTAACAATGCCTACTTCTAATTACCCCTTTAATTCCATTCGGCTTCTGCCGTGTTTCCTTCTGGAATATCGTATTTGAGCAATATTTTGTGTTTCAAAATTTGTTTGTATGTCGCTGACAGTGGCGGCTCGTCTAGAGGTACTGTTGAACTGCAGCACCCCCGGTTTTTACGCTGTAGGCTATTTCATTTTTAGGCCTGTTTATTGTTCTACTTTGATATTTAGTTTTACATGTACAAGAAGTGTTGACGATGTGTCTACCCTGCACAAAACTAAATATTAGGCACCTATTTGTTATTTCATGGGAAGCACTACAAATGACGATAACGCTGGAGCTGTGAGAGCTTGCAGTGCCGGTGTGGCTCTAGAAAAGTGCAGGAAGGGTGGTAGCCTGTCAGTCAAGCACAGTCAACCTGGAACTGCGAGCTGTGGTTTCCACAGCGCCGGACTGGCAAGCAGCAGCAGAATCACTGTGACTGTTCACCCAAGTGCTGGTGTGTGGCAGCGTACCTAAAGTGTAGACTCTAATGCTTTAGAAAGCACCGTGATATGATACATTGTATTAAACTATTAATGGGTCTTACTTCCGGTGATTACATTTTGGTATTTTTATTCTAGAAAGCAGAAAGTGAAAAATATTGAATGAAATAGACATGGCACCACGCCCGTTTGGGCAAGATTTTTTCTGTTATCACTTTGTACTTCGTTGGTAGTGTTGCAGGAATTTCCTCCTACAACATGGATAAAACAGAAAACGGAGCAGACACCGATGACGGAAGTCAAGTTAAAAATGCATGATTTGGTTATGATTCGAGTGACAATGGCGGTAATTTAATGGTGTATATTTCCAGCGTAGGAGTCAAATTTTGAAAACGAATGTCTTCACGTATTTTCCTCTGTGAGGTGTAAATTCAACGACTTAATATTTTTGCGTGATACGTAAGGTCAAGGTCTTCGTGTACGTTTCTTTGCCTAGGGTCCAGTTAGAAGTGTGTGTGTCATGTTTACCTGTAGGTCGTTAGGAATGGGAAATATGAATAGGGACAAACAACTTTGAATCAATACCCGAAAGTAGCGCAACATTAAGACAAGTCATCAATGGGATGCTTGAAACAAAGGGAACTGCGAACAGTTACAAAAGAGTAACAAGCGAAATTGCCTTAAAAGCGGAACATGCACAAGTCGAAGTTACGATTATAACGATTAAAATTATTCAATGCCGCTTTAAATAAATATATGATTCTATTTAGATAAGAGATGGAGCTTGTAGAACGATTAAGAGAATGGAGAAAAATGGGTACAACTTTAAGATTAAATGTGAAACTGATACCACCGTCAACGAGTGAAAAATGGAACAAGCCTTTAGCGACGCAAAGTCCAGAAGACGTGGCGAAGATATTACTGACGTGGGCCAGCGAAAGAGCACATTTACGCCACACATTCACAATACAAATCAGACTGACAGAGGTTCGAAGAGGAGTCATGTATTATGTTGGAGTTCGGACGGGTGACAAGTACAAAGCTGGAATAGAATATGTACACGAAGTTCCATACAAACCGATGCACAAACTGTACGTCTGGAAGCCAATGACTACGCATCACAATTTAACCAAACAAGAACCAAGGGACAGTGTCGTACGAGCTGACGAACTACAACGGCTTACGGAGCAAAGCGAAATGCAAGCACAAGAGCTCAGTTAACTCATTGACTCATGGTTGGAAGGCGATGACGACATAAAAGAACAAAGTAAGAAACATTGGGCGGACACAGAACACAATCAAACGCTAACCGACGAGAAACAACAAAACAACGAATATACAACAAAAAGTGAGGGGTACAATCTTGTGGATGGGCCGGTGACAAAAATTCAAGAAAAATAGGATACAGTGAAAACTTTAAATCAAAACACGAAACAACAAGAAACAATGACAAAAATCCAAGAACGCCCAATGCGCATGGGACCAAAAGAAACGTAAAATGAAGTGTTATATAAGGATTACATAGGCGTGTAAGCGGAACCTGAGCATATTAATGTTAGTCGTAATGAATCGTTAAAATAAGCGGTAAGGAGAATGGCATATAATGGAAAAACAAAAGTTTAACAAAAAAAACGATTTAAAACGACGCAATAAAATGTGCTTTGTGAGAAAAACACGTGTTGATGAATGTATTATAAAATAATGCAAAACGTATTATGTATTTAAGACGAAATGCGTGTGAGAAGTACTGTGGCGTAAACTATTTTTGTAAGCGTAAGTTCAAGTGAACCCTGATGTATCAGACCAGAGGTCGGCAACCTTTCTCGAGCCGCGGGCCAATAACAAACTCTGGAGGCTCTGACGGACCGTACTAATTTTCCATCAACAATTCCGTTCACTTTGCTGTTTAAGATGTCGGAAAAACTCGGGAATTTATCGAATTTTAATAAGATTCACTCGTGATTTTCAGTTCATAACGAAAACACAAAATACGACATACACTACATTTGTAGCAGGCTACAGTGCGGTCGCTCATAAGCAGTTCCTCGTAAGTATTCAATTGATGATATATTCTTGTCCGCAGACACGAAGTCCATAGTACAAACACACACTTTCTGTACAACGCAGGTTGATAAAAACGTACAAAACAGAACGTTTTACAACGGCATTGGAGGCTGAATCACAAGGTTACAGACACTGACTTTACTGACGTTTTGCAACGGCGTTGGAGCCAGAACCACAGTAACAGACACATACTCAACTCTATCGTTCGCTAACCGTAACACTGTACCAAGTGTACCAAGTTGGTACAACACTGCCGCAGAGTAGGACGGCTCGGGGCCACTTTGAGAATGGCTTGGGGCCAATTTAAGAAGGCCGCGTTCAGCGGAGGGAAGTAAGTTCTAATTTGATCATAAAATAAATCAAACAAAAACAACTCGTTGGCTGCCGGCCTACGGTATATTCGTACTTCGATTTCGGCCTAAAAACAGCAGTTTTCGGTTGCCTTACCAACGCCCTAGCTCCTCCGCCGAATGCGCTAGAGAGCTGTTCAACGGCTCAAACGGATCGGCCAGTCTAGTAGATTGCACTTGCAATGCACTTGCAATTGCACTTGGCCAGTCTAGTAGGTTGCACTTGATCGGCCAGTCTAGTAGATTGCACTTGCAATTGCACTTGCAATCTACTAGACTGGCCGATCCGTTTGAGACGTTGAACAGCTCTCTAGCGCAATCGGCGGAGGAGCTAGGGCGTTGGTAAGGCAACCGAAAACTGCTGTTTTTTTGCGAAAATCGCCAAAGCCACCCAGACGCCAAAGAGGGTACACAGAAAAGATTATAATATAATTGGTTTTATGCAAATAAACTTTATCCGGCGCAAGCAATTTCGTAACAAATGTAAACTCACACAAATTTCACATCTCAAGAGATTTCCTGAATGCTTCCGCGGGCCACTGGAAATGCTGTGGCGGGGCACATGTGGCCCGCGGGCCGCTAATTGCCCACTCCTGCTTTAGAGGCATCTAAAAAATAGCATATAGGCTACAAGAAGTTGCAAGGAGGGCAGAATCGTAAACTGTATTACCACTAAGCGTCCATTACAGTTACTATAATTTGATAAAGGGACTGCGGACCGGATCCGGCCCGCGGGCCGCTGGTTCCCACAATGCAAACCGTGTTATGTATTTAATACGAAATGCGTGTGAAAAGTACCGTGGCGTAAAATATTTTGTGTAAGCGTAAGTTCAAGTGAACCCTGATGTATCAGTCTATAAATAGCGCGGAGATTTTCGTACGACTTCAGATGGCCCGTGGAACGGGACCCTTGTGCAGTGGCGTAGCCAACCCAAAGATTTGGGGGGGGCAAAATCTTTGATTTTAGACGAATAATATTATTTTGTTTGGAAATACGCCTCTCAAAGCACAAAATGACTATATTTTACAAAAATTTTGGAGGGCCATGGCCCTATGCCCCCACTGGCTACGCCTATGCCCCTGTGGTACCTTGAAGGTGCGGTGATCTCGTGATCCGTGACCGCTTGGTTGGAATGGCCAAGTTCTGCACCTAGGGAGTAGGGAAAAGCCGTCAGGCACCACCTACCTTGAAAAGTTCGACGATGCACAGCTAGAGCTTTTCTTGGATGGGCTATACGGCAAGGCTACAAGTCACAGGCTACCGCGGTGTATTCGACGATGCACAGCTAGGACGCACTGTGGAGCGAATATGAAATGTGACTTACACACTGCAAGAGAATCTTTCGAAATATTGAGAGTCCGCAGAGCCACTAGCTAGTTTCGTAGGTAAGGCTCAGGCCGTGTACGGTGTCGCAGCGCCGAACGTTCCCAATTGCACCGATGAATTTCCGGTAAAACCTTTGTTTCGGCTTTGCAAGAAAAAATTCCACACCAAATCGCAGGGTTACACTGGAAATGGCAGACGGGGACTCACTCTGCGCAGAAAAAGGCCTGAACTGCTTAAAAGCCGATGCGCGAGCCTCGATAGGAATTGCGGCGTAGGGAAATTGGTCACTTTCTAGTTGACGTGCACGAGGAAGTTCACTCAAGATTAGGAATCGATGCGATTTTGAGCGTTAGTTCTCGCAAAGACGCAAGGTGTGGAACTGAACTTCGTCCAATATTGAGTGTGAGTTTATGTTCTTGCTTGATTTTCGAATCGTGCGTTTTGTTCGTGTTTAATAAAAGCGACTCGAGAATCAAGATAAATGAAGGATATCGCTGGCTGATCATAAGTTAAGTCAACGTTTGCTGTTCATGTGTGATTTCACTCTCTCCGCTCTACCTACCATGGGGAGGGTCTGCAGAGAAAAATAAGGCTGAACTATAGTTCGAACCCGGATAAACGCTAAATACGAGTAGTGAGTTTCACGAATCTTGGCCAAAACCGGATAAAACTGGTGGTACGAATGATCTCTCACATTTTTCTTTATAAAAATTTTCGGTTTATCGGATTTTTTAATCCGGATCTTCGCCAATACCGGATAAAATCTGCGCTTTTCACATCTCGTAATCCGGATTTTTCTGCACTTTCACGCTGTTGTGTTCATATGTGCACTGACCGATCCTCGGACAGATTCGGCAGCTTTCAGACGCAACACAAGAGTGCTCACGATCACCAACCAATGTTTAGAATTACGATAACGGCCGCAACATTCAGCTAATCGAAGAGACGATTATTACGTCACACACGGACATTACAGTACATATTCCTGTGAACTTAACGCTCAAGGCACGCCGCTGCACCACGGTTTCATTCTCGTAGTGTTCAGTGTTGAGCGTGCGTGTTTAGAGAATTCTCCCTGAGTGTTTTGTACTTGGCAAGATGTCTGGAGAATATTACCTTCCAAATAGAAGGGTTGCTTAAGGACCAATCGCAGAAATCTCTGCGTCAGTCCAAAATCACAGATTTCTTCGCAACCAGGTAGCCTAATCTAAAATTATGAAATTAAGACTGTTTACAACCAGGACCCCGACAAGGGGGGAGGGGCAATGCCCCGGGGGGCGACACTTTTGGTGAAATGGGTGGCACTTTTCGACTCGCTCCGGGGCGGCACTTACCCATGTTGGGGCCCTGTTTACAACTGCCTGGATATTGCGGTTACTAGCCGGTTGTGCCATTGTAAACACATCAATTAATTCGTTTTGCTTCAACGGAAGTTTGCTGTTTGGTCGTGAATATGTTCACTTTCGGTGATTTTCACCAAGATCGCAGTACTTAGATGACGTCAGGCTAGAAACAACCATCTTCGGTTAATCCGGATCTTCGCCTAAACCGGATAAAATCGTCCTTCAAATCGAATCCAGATTAACCGAGGTTTACTGTAGGTGCATGCAGTGTCAGATGAGCCTTTTAGGGGTCCCGAGGCACAATTTTACGAACCCCCCCATCTTTTCAACAAAATCCAATGTCGCAAGGCGGAACAGGACTTTTCGGTCTGGGCCGTTTCGGTCACGGGGTATTTCAGTCTGGCCGTTTCGGTCTTGTAAAATTTTTTCCAAAAGTAAAGAGTTTATGAATTATCATACTAGATTAAAAAAGAATTTTCAAGAAATTTAAAGTACTTTGGTTTTTATAGCCATATCCATTCTGACTCCTGTTTTGTGACGT
>Ga0210059_1000919_pt1 | contig 41960 bp, 27 predicted proteins | sample Ectturendosymbi2_FD_188042 | JGI IMG/M metagenome (GOLD analysis project Ga0210059, IMG submission 188042) | Ecteinascidia turbinata endosymbiont from Florida, USA - Sample 2 (SPAdes) (version 2) | ecosystem: Host-associated > Tunicates > Ascidians > Unclassified | place: Key West, Florida... | reverse complement strand
TTCAGCCACCACAACGACTTAACACCTCCATCCAGGGAACGGCAATGAACATGATCAAAGCTAGGGAAAAGATCACTGCCTTCACTAATAAACTTTCAAGCTGTATTTGTCTCATGTGATCAGGCAACTATGCTAATTTTCTACAACTTAGTATCAATTAATATTTGATTTTAGACAAGGGGTACGAGAGAATTTAACGAAAGCTCAGGGGGTACGAGTGGGTAGAAAGGTTAAGAACCACTGCCTTAACATAAAGGGAATGAAATTTGGCTGGTAAAATCAATGGGAATCGTGGTGCACAGTAAGAAATATTTGTTTCAACAAAAGTTTCGAAAGAAATTGTACAGTTCAACAGGAATCCCCAATTTAGGAGTGTGATGTAAAAATGATCGGATTGGACATCCGGAGTCGGACAAAAAATCCGACTCCGACTCCCAGTGTTGGTAGGAATCCTACTCCGCAACGCTGGTCCAAAGTGCGGCCCGCGACCACATTTCACACGGCCCCCAATTTGGTTTCAGATTGTGTTGTCACGGCCCGCCAAACCCTGGATATCGTTTCTGCATCGGGTCAACTTCGACTTCTCGATACTTCAGTTCAGACGTTTACCTGTTGTGTTTTGATGTGCTGAGAGCGAATATGAATGCGAATGCTGCCGCAAAAGAGTGGTTCAGTCCCTAAGCGACATGTAAATTATGTTTGATGACAATACTGGCTCGCGGGCGCCTTTACACGACTGAAAACGGTTCGGACACCCCTGGCCTGGACACTCTATCAAATACATTGTTAAGAGTCGCAAGCTTCTTGCGGTACTAGGTTTAAACCAAATGTCCATCTAAAACTACTGGATTAATGTCGAGTTCGCTCCTGCCCAGTTGGTAGAAGTTCAACAGCACTGCCGACTGGTAAGTCCAGCGAAAGTATGGCAAGGCAGTTTTCTGCACGTTAATTTTCCACTTCATTCATGATGACTCTCTCGCTCCATAGGCTTATTTTAGTTCACTCCATTCGTCACGGCGATATATAATATAAAAAGTTGCAGAGTTCTATTAAAAATGTTCCCTGTTATTTTAATGCACCAGCGGCACTGCTACATTTAGCACAACATGCATACCCCTCTTCGGTGCTCTGCAGTATTTGTGAACTGTGTGTGCGGCATGCTTTGACAATGAATATTTTTGTAGGAAAGATGTTATTGCTGAAATGCTTCAAAACACTTCACCATGCCGGGAGGAATTTGTATCTTGCCACAAAGAAGCTGAAAATCGATTGAGACACGTGAATCCGAACACCGAATATATCGGCTTCATTGAAACAAAAAGGTTAGCACGAACTTGCGCACGCTTAACTTGCAGGTTGGCACACTTCGGTTGCGTGATAAATGAATACCTGCACCAAATAGATAACACACAGTTAGCCACAGGCTCGTTGGATGCAAAGTCAGTAAAACCCCTCTTATTCTGTGATAAGATGCACATGCTGCTCATGACATGCTATTCCAAGCTGTGTCACACCTTTACCTTGACGTAGTAGTTCTGCCGATATGTGAGGGACATTGCGTAGGTTACCACTTAGCAGTATGCTTGACATCAGCTGAGTTTGCTTTTAAATGACTGTTCACTGAACTCAATATGTTTGCCCTTACCTGCAGCTCTAAATTCATTTCATTGTGCTCGCCAGTGAGATCAATGAGAAAGGATAAATCTAAAAGCCACTGGTGGTCTTCTAGGTTTGTATGGTAATCTGCATGATTTGAAAGCTTCCGAAAGTCCTTGATTTTAGGCAACAGCTCCAGAAATGTGGTCAAAAATTTACCTCTGTTTAATCAACTAACACCCGCGTGAAGCAGCAGATCTGTTTGCTCAGTATTATTCTCTTGCAAGTGGTCACGGAAAACCTTCTCCGTATACTCCTTGACAGGGCCTCCGAGAGAAATTTTACCAGTGGGTACGAAGACCGATACCGGGTCCCTAGCTTCTGGGACTCTTGTCGAAACTTATATAACTTGTTGGTATGGTCATCAAAAATGTGGATAAAACAGTTACCATTCCAATAGATTAATTGTTATAGTGGCAACCAGGCCCATGGCCACGTAGGGGCATTCGGGGGCAATACCCCCAAGATTTTTTGTGCCCCTATATTTTGTTCGCAGAAAAAATTTGTTTCAACCATATAATCAAAACAAAAATCTTTACCCTCTAAAAACGTATTTTGCTCCCGCAAACCGTGAAACCTGGCAACTGGCCTATACCATGCAGCACTGCCGGGCCAAATGCACATAACCAGACTGGTCCTCGGGTCACAGCTGCATGCGTCAAACTGTGCAGGTTGGACCACTCGCTAGCCACCCACGGAAGATTGGTAATATCCTTTTAAAATCTGGACCTTTTCGCGGGCCACAGAAATTCAGCTCCCGGACCACTTTTGGCCCGCGGGCCACGGGTTCCACATCCCTGACCTATACTACTTGAATAAGATGTAAGGACCAACAATGCGTAGTGTTACCTGAAATCGATTTCCTATTCAAATTTGCGATTGATTCCTTGCTTTTTTCACCTGTGGAGTGAAGTTACTTGAATACAGATATCTGCAAGTTTGAATCACCGCAAAAAGATGAAAGCAAAGCCCAGTCGGCTGATTCTTCGAAAGCCTACAGAAAACCTAGAGCTTTTATTTGGGGTATACGTGTAACACATTGCAATTTATTAGCTTCGTATGTTTCAATGAGCTCGTACTCAGAAAAATATCTTCCCAATATAAAGAGGCAATCATAGCTTTTTACTGTACGTACGGTATCACGTTATTAAAAAAATCCTCAAAACACGTTCAGTTTGGCTCAGTATAGGAAGTAAAAAAAGTTTCTCGTCGAGATTTTTCAAAAAAGGAAGCAGGGACTTCATGTTTTTCAAGATGCGCACCGTTTGAAAATTTTAACGGATTTTGGTTTTATTCACGCGTCAAAGGTTTCATGCATGCGCAGTTTCGTTTCGATTCTTAAAATTCTCAAACTAAATTCTACCAAGTTCAGTCTGAAAAAGGTGCAAACAATTTGCGATTTCAGTAATTGGTGCAAATGTCACGATTGTTTCAGAAACACTTTTCCTGCCTTCTTCTCAGCAAAGGTTTTGATAATATCATCATATTTTGCTTCTTGTGCAAGTTTGGATTCAATATTCAATCTGGCAAGGTACACCACATGGGATAGACCGCTGGTTGCTCTCAAATAATTTTTTATTAGTTTAAGCTTTGCAGATTCCGCACAGTGGTTGGCATTGTGAGCAAAATTCTTAGGCAAATACATACATTTGCAAAACGTTCTTGAGGCTTGAAGTCGTAAATTTATTTAGCAGGTCTAGTGGAAGAAATTTATCATTCCCAAAATTAGTTGAATGTACGAAGGGCAAATGCCGCATCTCAGTAACGAAACTTTCTTCGTCCATATCTTTACAATATCGTGGGGGTAGGATTATCGTTTTTTGGTCAGTTACTGCAGCAGTGATCCAAGTGATTCCCTATTACATCAAATCGTTCTTGGAACCGAAGAAGCCCTTAATGCGTTTGACAGCATTACAACGCACGACAAGCCCTCCAATAATAGCATCAACAATAGCGTAGAATATAAAAGTTCTGTAATATGCTCCCTTTCCCTTGCCAACTGATACATTCCTTCGTAGATCTAAGCTTAACATCAGTGCCAAGGTTAGATGCGTCTGTAGTGCTTCATTCCACACACCTTGCCACTTCTTTCGCAATTCAGCTAAATCATTCAGCAGTTCTTGAATGCTAGCAGCTTCTGTATCCAACGTTGCTTGCCTGGCTCGAATGACATTCATACAGATGTCGATTCTGCTTACAATTTTGAACCACACAGCTGTCATAAATACACAAATGACTTCAAATAACATAATGAGCCATTTGCATCATGCTTGAGATTTAGCAGGTAGCTTCATTGTCAGTAACTCTTCAATGGTAGTTTTTATATCAGGCGAACCTGTACAGTAGTAGAAAATTTTTGACTCGATTTAGGGATTTTCGGAAAAGTTTGAAAATGTGTAAAATGAATCATTGCAGTTTATTTTGCAATTCATCCTTGGTTCTGTTTGTAACACTTATCTGGCGCTCCGATTTTATGCTGCACCACCACAGATTAGCCTCAGGGATTTCTTGGTACTGTCCTTGGGAATTTTGGAGTTACATTTGTGCGAGCACTGAATACAAGTTGCAATGCCAGTGCTCGATAGTTCCAGTTACTTGTAACAACCCTGCATATGTTTGAGAAATTATTACGAAAATGTGTGAAATGTCAGTAAGTGTACGTTGCAAAACGGTAGAGCATCGAATTAAGTGCTACTGTACATACTGCTGACTGTTGTATATCATGTGTATCACACATACTGGACAACTTTGGCAAGGGACTGCATTCTTCTAGAATTTGATGGGCCTCGATCTGTAGCTTGCATCTTCTGGCAGTAAAATGCGGCCCTATGGTTCTTGTTGAACACCCGAGTTTCTGTGAGAAGCGACAGCACTTCTCACATGCGGTTTATTACAGTTTTACTGCGTGGAATCTATCGACGATACGCTAAAAAAATTTATTTCGAATTTGTGAAGATTTTAGAGGGGAAACTGGTTAAAACTACCAGCGCTGCAGATGGAAAAAAGCCACCATTAATTTGGGCTTGATTTACAGAAAAGGTTAGCGTGCGTACCTTCATCCCGCCCCCTGAACCTACGGGGCCCGGGTACAACGTACCTCTTGTACCCCCCCCCCGTAGGCCCTGCTCCTTGACTGAACTGAACATACGGTCTTCAACGCAATATCCATCACTTCTTTCATATATATTGCTTGCTTAATTATGCAATGATATAAGTCAGGGTATCCGGGAAAACTTCACTTTCTTTGCACAGTGCAATAAGCCGATCGTTCTAGCCGGCCATATCAGGCGCCCCATGAGTTGTGATGGAGATCAGCTTGAAGACCGGAAGTTTTGTCTCGCTAACGAATCCCATGAATGTATTAAATATGTCCGCACCTCCGGTCCTTCTAATGGCAAAATGGTGAGTAGCTCTTCCTTGGCGGTCATGTCTTCAGAAAATAATCCTGATGAAAACACACAATTGTGCCACGTCCACCATATCAGTCGACTCGTCAAATTGGAGGAAAAAGCACTCACAAGCGTCAGTATCCTTCCTTAGTTGCTCCACCACATCCACAGCCATTCCCTCACATCGCCTTATAGTAGCATTGCGGGAGAGTTGCACTTCTTTGATGGCCACGCGATCTATGCTTTATTTTTGAAGTCTTCAAAAAAGGTTATCTGCTGCCTTGAGAAAGACTTCCTTCACGTTATCGCCGTCTTTGAATGGCTTCTTGTATTGAGCAAGGACGTGACTGACGCGATAGGAAGCAATAGTAGCGACCTTACCCTGGGTTCTTAGTTTGGTGCTACAAGCTGTGCTTTCAAATCTCGGACTTTTGTGGCACGTAAAGGCGTTTTGTCAGGGAACCCCTCCCGTAGCCTCCGTGCACTGTTCCAGTAGGGATTCAATAAAAAATCTCAGGAAGCGCACAATTAAAAACGCAAAGCCCAAAAGCGCTCAGTTGTTTGAAGGTCGCAGCCCGCTATGGCGCCTAATCCACAAATAGCCAGAAACAATTCTTACGAAAATACAGCCTGTCATTAGTTAGCATCATTATTGGCTTCATGAGCACGCTTTTGCTAGCTACACACTTCCTACGGAAAATCATCTGTAACAACTTGCGTCAACTTCCTCGAAGCGGTCGCACAGACTAGGATTTTTAACTGATTGCATTAACAACCTCCTGACTGAAGAAAGCGCCACTGTTCAATCAACACACTAAGTTGACAGCACACGCTCGCACACACGCACTTCTGAAATATGATGGCCTTAGTGGTCACTGACTTAACACGTAACACGTAGTATAATACTAATGCCAAACTAATAGCTTTCCTCAGTCTCAGTAAACAGCACATCACTCTATCACGATAACGACACATGGCCGCCGGCAACTACAGAAGACCTCCATTGTTAGGGGTTATTGAAACGTCACGATGCTTGTTACTAGGTCACGCTGCCTCAGAAGAAAACTTCAGAACAGGGGTCTCAAGGACGCGGGCCGCATGTGGCCCTCGAGGGCGTTTTGTGCGGCCCGCGATGCTTTATCGGAATTTTCAAATAATTAATATTTGCGTTATTTAGCCTAGTTTATTCGCTGGTGTTAAAAGTACCCGGCTGGCGAGTGAAAAAGTTCCTTTCAAACGAACGTAGAGACGGCTAGAAATGATGCGTCTGTAACGCATGATCTTTTCGCAGGAAATAAGATGTAAAAGCTGTTTCTGTCAAGATTCAAGTACCACCTTTGTTGTGTCAGCGTCATACTGCGGCCCTCGGGTTACTTTGTAAGTCCTTATTTGGCCCTCGGAGCAATTTTAAGTTTGAGATCCCTGCTCAAGAATCATTGTAAGGCAAATGGACCATTAATTAGAAGCCACTGTAGAAAAATGTTTTTTTCCAACAGCAGTCGCGATCGACTTGTTGGGCACTACTGCTGTAGCGCAATCAATTGCAGGTCTTGGAAAAACAAGTTCGTTCGACGCAGCAATAAAGCGCGTCAAACAGATATCTGCCAAGCCCGCGCTTGTATAGCGATTTTCAGATCATTGTTTTTTGAAAACAATGATTTCATGAGATGAACAAGGGCAAAAACAAATGTCGGAGTGCAGACTATTTCTTCAAATAGCAATACATACACCGCTATGTCGAAAATGTCGTCGCGCCACTTTGAAAGCAACAAATCCGCGGATGTCCGAACGAAACTTCCCTATGAATCAGTGGTTTTCAACCTTTTTCATGCAGCGACCCATTTTGCAACCCAATTTACCCTAACGACCCCCTTCCGAAAATTTCCAGTCAGGCATAATTAATGCATTTGTACTGGTCATGGTCGTCCGCAGAAATTTTTTCAGTGCAGGGGCAGCGTCGACATTTTGCTTATAATTTTCAAGTTGCTGGTAATGCAGTGTAAATTGACATTCACAAAACGCTTTACTCTTTCTGCACCACAAAGAAAACGACCCACGTTACGGTAACAGTCACAAAAAATGCGCTTCGTTGGCAACGATACCCAGCACCCAGGTATACTGCAGTAATTTACACAGTAGGCCAGGGTCTCCAAACTTTTTTGTCCGAGGGCCACATAAGCTATTACTCAAAGGTTCGAGGGTCGGACGTCATAGTCATACGTAATGTAAGTGTTTTGTGATAAGCTACTTTCTACCAAATTAACATGTTTTTCGTAAATATATTACTTTTTGATTGTTGACGAAATGTCTTCGCGGGCCGGATGAAAAGGCTTTGCGGACAGGATTTGGCTCGTGGGCCGTAGTTTGGAGACCCCTGCAGTAGGCTATCTGCAGATTTTCAAAGCAGGATACTTCTCATCAAGTAAGCATAAGCATTGCCATTAACTAAGAAAGAAGATTGCCATGGTCTTCAACTAAACCACAAATTATGACTTTATTTTACCTAGGAAGTAGGGTCGCACCAAGCTGATATTTTCGTGGAGGACAAAATGATTGTAGCTTGATGCTGTAACCAACTACTGAAAATGTTTTTTAATATTTCGGGAAGGTGAAAATGCCCGATTGCCCTCCCCCTGGTTGCGGGATCTGCTATCAAGACTTTTCAGCATCACTTTGAAACAAGAGCTGCAAACGTCTGGGATCTCGTCCAACATGGTCAATAAATATAACACCACGCTTATCTGCTAATTTTTTCACAGTGAACGCTCATCATAAATAAACCGGACAATTAGTCCTGTATTTTGACATGACTACGGACAACCTACTAGAATTAGAACACCGCACACAGGCTTTACAAAACTGAGCAGTTGAATTAAGAAAACTCGCCGCGGCAAATAAAGCTTTGCACTCAGTATTCACTCAGACGTCAGAACTAAACTTTTACCATTAAGGCGTAATCACACTAGCCTGCATAGACGTATTCTAACAAGCCACGTATTTTTATACTGCGTGAAAAGAAGACTGCATAAGTGCAGTTTGGTACTCAGGCACATCGGTCACAATCAGTGGCGTTGCTGACGGGAGACAAGCATGCGAATCACCCCCCTGGAAAGCTAAATGAAAGAACCGGGCCCCCACTTAGCTTATATGTTGGTATTAATATTAGTTTGTTTTTCAGTAGTTTGCTGTTTTGTTGCGTTTTTCGGAAGTTTTTAGGAGTATTTTCCTGTGATTTTACATCGGGATATGCTATCAGTTCTTACATTTTTTCTGAGTGTTGACTAGTAGGTCCTCTACAGTCGCTAATAGGCTGCCTTCATACAAGTTTTACCCCCTGGCTCGAACCTCTATTTACGCCACTGGTCACATCGCACTGACAATGGATTTTTCAAACTGTGGAAACATTGCTACAGCATCACTCATGCTTATTTTCACAAAGTATAAATGTATGTGTCTTACCGCTATCAGCCGTCACCGTCTTTGTTGCATTGCCTGACAAGAAGTCTGCGTTCAACAGTCACATGCAATCAAAACTTCTGCTGCCGTAACACGAAGTTAATCTTTGAAGATTTGTGGCCATGTTATTGTTACGCAATAAACACCAACAGTAGAACAATCCGTTCTCAACTTTCATACCTGCCTTTGCAGGCAAAAAAGGGCGCATGAGTGAACTGCAAACTCATCACTGCATGACACCGGAACAGTGAACCTGGCGCTTGTGCAGTGTGAGTGTGATACTGGCAAATAAACTGTCATAGCAAGAATTAAATCAATTATTCGGAAAATAAAAGCTGTTGATTTCAGGATTTCTAGACATTTTTGGTCCTTCTCTATTTTTGCGGGGAGCAAATGCCCGTTCCCCCAGTGGCGTACCTAGGGTTTCCCACGCCCGGGGGCAAACTCAGTTTTGGCGCCCCCACCCAGCCCGTTCATGGCAGCATAGATGCGAAGAATGAGTTGGTAATAAATGGGCGTCGAAAGCTGACTCGGGCCCTGCAATCGCCTACGTATAGTTGTTTCTAGACCCGTCTGAAAACTTCCTGTGATTGTGACGTCACAGAATTGACGTTATGACCTTTGAATCATGGAAGTCATTAACTACCGTAGAGTTAAGGATCTAATCCAGTGATTCCCAACCTTTCTTGATGCATTCCTCCCTTTGCTCATTTTGGAAATTTATATTCCTCCCCTGTTCGGGTTCGTAGGATAGCATTAACTACAGTTGGAACAATCGTCTTTGTTGACAACAATAACTTGATTAATACAAGTGAGATAAAAACTATTTGATGTCAAATAATGGCACTGAAGTTTGTCAACAAAAACATGTGATAGTCCACTAAATGACTTGCAAATATAAAGAGATGTCACTAATTGAAAGAGCCAATGCCAACTTTGAAAAGAAATACAACACTTACAATGAATAGGTAACGTAACCATAAAGTGGAAATTCCTCCCCTGAACTCATAAAATTCCTCCCTGGGGAGGAACTGATCTAATCGTTTCGCGTGAAGCTATTCCTTCTGAAATTTTTGTCACGATATTCAAACTGTTGAATTACGACACTGCAAATTGCAGTAATACATTCGAATTGTAGCAACTAGTGAAATAAAATGCAAAAACTACGCAAAAACTTCCCTAATCATCTGTAAAAATATGCATGAATTTTAAAATACAGAATTTTTTGGGTACAAACATTTTCTGATAACACAGGGTAAAATTGACCAGAGTTGCCCCTTGTTTTCTAAACCACGGGTTTGTCAGAGCCTTTCAAAGATGGCGAATCCAGCGCACCCTTTTGTTCCACTCCCTGGTCAGTTCTGGTTACAATCACCGCTGATGCGAGCTGTTGGGACTAGAGGTTTCTGGTACATGCACTCTCAGAGTTTTGAGTAATGAAGCATCAAAGGACTGACTGAGGGAGACTCACGAATACATAAAAGAGAAGGGCAGACAAGAATGCATATGAAAACCTGAAGGCAAATGATTTTACACAAAACTGCTAGACAAATATAAAATTACAAAATCTCAAAGCATTTTCCTGGATATAACACCCTGAAAAGTTGACAGAAAATAAAAGAAATACTGCGATTTAATGCTTTACCTGCAATTATCTAACTTAAGAACATTTTTTTGCCTTTACTGTAAATTTGTCGATTGTTCCTTCAAAAAAAACTGCTATAAATGAAATGTGTCGCATCCACTAATCTAAGAAATATCTAAGATCAGTGACGCTCCGTACGAAGTTCCAGGTTAGCAAGAATCATGTATCCCACAAACAAAAATCATCATAACTTCCTTCAGAACCACACCAAACCATTTCAACATGAAGTTTGTCAAAACATAAAAGCTCAAAAATTTTTCTTAACATCAGATCTGTAGTCGTAACAACCAGGGGCATGCAGATAGGTCTGGTGATTCTCAGGGCAACAGCTTGATTGTATGCCCCCCACCAAATTCTAGTATTGAGGAATTTGAAAAATACAGGCATTTGAAATAAGCAAAAACTAGTTTTGACAAATAAACAAGGTTTAAAAATTGAATTAAAATGAATCAAAGAGTATTTCTTGTTTTTGATGTGTTAGGTTTTTATAATTTGTTTTATTCTGTGGGCTTAAGACATCTGTTTATAAGCAAATTTTTCCACTCATGGGCAAACTATGCATTGAGGATTTAGATGTTGCATTTATTCATGCAAGTACGCATCAAATAGGCCCACCAAAAGAAGATAGTACTTACGACATATTAGGGGATAGAGTTGTCTATTCTTTCCCTAGAAATAGTATCTGAAAAAAGTGGTACAACCATGCAGTTTGATGCATTGCCGCCCTTTATATTTTTCTGAATTATACAAATTGCTAAGGATGTTTTGTACAGTAAAAACAGATGAAGGTAACGGTGGCAGTGCTTCATCTCTCTTTCAGGTCACTTGACATACATTTGCATGCTCCCTCAGGCAAGTTCCCATCAGATCCATGCAGCACGCTTTAGTAGCCAATAAGAAACGTCTAGTTCAGGGGTGCAACATTACGGTCGCGCTCTCGCGACCAAAAACGTGGAGTGCGCGAATGTTTTTTGCCTTTTATATTTCATTCATGTGAATGCTGTATGGCAAAGCTTATATGTGTGCGCTGGTAAAAATTGCTGCGCGCTACTAACATTCACAGAAAATTTTGCACCTCTGGTCTAGTGACAAGATTTTGATAAATGCACTTTTTGTAACTGCGATCTTTGGGTGACCCACTGCCTTGGATGTTCTGGGCCGTCGCTTCGTTCATCACCCCTCTGCACATCCCTGGTAACAACGTTGTGTAGGTTTCATAGCTGCTCTAAAAGCATGCGCAATATAGCACTCTGCATGCACTGTGGACGCTGGATTTCCGTCCCATTGTGAGGCAACTATTAAATGGTAGGGAAGTCGGAAAGTTCGCAACTCTGGCATTCTGAAAGCGTTGTGACGCAGCCGTGAGTCAAACCACAAGCGGACGCTTATTGCTGGAGACAGAAACTACGCATTGAAACGTCACTAAGGTTCATAATTGCTTGCTTTGCGAATCTTGATCATCTTGATGAGATCTCACAATGACATTCAACGTTTTGTAAATCGTAATTATTAACATGCGCTGACATTTGACATTTCATAATTAGTACGTAATGTTGCGATTGGAAATCCAGAGCGACATGTGCGCAGAGCTTCGCACCGTGGCAGCAAGCAACAATAGAGATCACTCTATTGTTGCTTGTTCGCGCCACATACATAATGGTGTTATTCTTCACACACATCCCGTTCGTGGTGAACCACACAATCAACGCAACACCACCGGAGAGGTTGCAACAGTAACATTCCGACTTCAATTTGGCGCCCCCAAAGTGCTGCACCCGGGGCAAATGTCCCCCCTTGCCCCCCCTTCGTTACGCCACTGCATTCCGCCTCTGCGGACGCCCATGGTAATGGTCATAATCACACTCAAAACTCTATAATGTTCGTAATCACTTTTAAAACAATTTAAATGATGAAGTAGGCTATCAGTTTTGCCGGGTGATCCAATCGTTTTGGTTACAGCAAAAAGTGGTTCAAGATACGAAAGATGAAATTCAGAAGAATTTATGAATATTTTTACCAGAAGCACTCGCGACCCCCAGAAAAATTGCAAACGACCCCCAGGTTGAAAACCACTGCTATAAATAGTCTCTTTGTGAGCCCGGTGCATTGCTGCTAAAACCAAGGTGGCATCCACTGAAAATCATTTCCTGGGTGGCGTGCAGTCATTTTTTCTAAATTGTCATAAATTTCCAGAAACCACTCGCCAGCACCTATGTTTTCAGGCCTAGACGAGGCACAGAAGTTTGAACTGGTGGGAAGTTGTGCGTTACGTAATCTGCCCTTTTATGTGTTACATCAGACTGCGTCGCCAAGAAGCAACACGTTCAGCCACCCACGGTTTCAATAGCAATAGAACTCGTTGGTCAATATCCGTCTATCATCACTTGTTCACCTTATTCTTATATGAGAGATGCTTTAAGCGTGCTTTCTGTTTGTGGTGCTTTTATATTTTGTCCTAGCAATTTAATTATGCGCCTGTCGCAAAGTGGTTGGTAATTCGCTGCTTTGCATGTGTGACGGTCGCCGCTGCGGCCGTTCGAAACGACGAGACCAACAAGCCATTCCGACGCCACCTTCACACATGCAAGACAGCGAATTTCCAACTAGTTGACGGCTGACCTTGCAGTGTTCACACCTGGGCAGTGTTAAAACAAAGCGCCTTCGTTGCCGGTAGAGCGTCTTGCGTCTGTGGTGCTTCCGCAGAACGCAGAGCTCTACAATTTTGGTGTCACCGATTCTCCGTCACGGTGATGCTGATGGATCAGCAGGCGCGTCGCCAAGTTCTGGTTGACGGATTGAAGGGGTGTGAGGTAACAAAAATCATGCAGTATTATTAGCGAAAGGTTGAAACAAGAGGGTCATTGCCCATTTAGAGCAAATGGACACTACTTTCAAGTCGGGTACCCAGCACTGCACACCCCCTTTGGCGACGACCTTGCGCCCAGACCTTACGCATTACCGATTTTTGACCGCTCGCCGTCAGCCTGCATTGCGTCAAACCGCACGGGTGTTCAGTTCAGTTTGTTTCAGCATTCCGACCAAGTACAGAATACGTAGCCAGGAATGCAGGGCCAAGAAGTGATGAAGTCACTGCCCCCACAAATTCACACAAAACAAGAGTATACAAATGAAACCCCATAGTGAATAACAAAAGAGAGGTTGCAATAAGTTAACAACACCACATATTGCAAAAATCAAAAAATGCACTTTGAGTTCAATCAAATTAAATCCAGTTGCAACTGCAGACATCCGCATCCCTCATAGTCTACATACAGCAGGGAGGACCACCGCTCAAAAATACGTGGCAGCTCTAAAAAAATCAATAACGCGGCTCAAGGCCACCTACGCAAAACGACAACAGCAGCTCACTGCCAACGCCGTTGCCACACAATAAATCTTTGACATAGTAAAGATAGTTGTTCGTCCATCAACAGTTTTTGCATGGATATATTTTGAAAGCACTTTCACCGTTAAAACACTTTCACTTTCACTACGGGTGATCAATGACGCTCACACGTTTTCTGCTGGAAGCAACTGTACAATCATAATCAAAGCTCGAAGCGCTCGAACTCCGCACCTGAGGACGGATGTTCAGCATCGAATCCTGGAACTGGGCAGTTTTGCATTTTCTTGCATAGTCAGTCACAAATTTTTTATGCAAGCACCGCATGTTGGACGCTTCCTGCTGAATCGGTCGCAGTGCATGTGGGCTTGTTCCCAAACCCCAACATTATGTGACAGGTTAGGCAGAGATATTAGGACTGCTGTTGGTCAGCAACGGTTGCTGAGAAGTTAGAGTGTCCACCGAATCGTTTGATGCTAATGGCATATCGTGGGTACAACCGATACCTTTACCTCTCGCTTTCCCCAACGCCTCGTGCAAGATTGCCACAAGTATCAAAGCTAGTGTTGTCTGTTGGGAAGCCGCACACCCACAGTAGCTTGGTAGCTATGCCAAGGGAATTGCGCGCAAACCTACGTGGGCGGTCATCATTGAATATCCGGCATATGCTATTGTGTTGTAGGCCGCAGTTTGATTTGTGAAGTGGAAAGGGCCGTTGAAGCAACCAGTATTTGTTTTTTATGTTTACCTTTGATAGTTCAACGAGCCTTGCTACAACAGTACCATTTGTATTGTGTCTTTAAAAATAGGAATTTTCATACTGTTCTTGGGGGTTGTTTAAACCAGGAATTTTTTCACAATGTTTTGGGGGATTGGTTTTTGGAGTGGCATTTGTAAATGCCCTGAGCAGGCCACGCGTTGATCATACTAGGAGTGTGTTCGAACTCCGGCGAGCGACAACATGTCTAGCATCATTCATCTTTGTAGGAGCCGAGGGTTTGCCACAGTATTTAGATTTTGACAGTTTAAAGCAAAGCATACACTAAATATTGGAACAACACTTCACAGATAGCACGTTGTGGCATTTCTTTGTAAAATGTATTGTAAGAGTAATGTGCACGAAAGAAAGGTTTGTCAGCCCGCGTCAATGACTGATACACTTGTTTTGTGTATTCTTTGAATAAACAGATCAAGCGTCCACGATATCTTTGGTGGTTCTTGCTTCTTCTCGCGCATAAGTTTGTGTCTATTTTTGTTGGGTGATGTTGTTGAGTGTTTACGAATTAGATAAATATTTTGGTAGGGTCGCTTTGCGCTTAGCGCACCGCACCTCGGTGCTACGCCAAAGGAACGTTCCAACGGCTTCCGTGCCATCCGGGATGTTGTGCTTTCGACTGTGCAAACTCTGTTCGCTGGCGCGGTGCACGTAGCAGCCACGCCGCTACAATCGATAGCGTTACTTTTTAAAAGTATAGCGTTACTTTTTAAAAGTTATTTTGCGAACTCGAGTCAGAATTCACTGTTATAGTTTTATGGTAATTCCCGCGATAACATTTTGTAAAAGTTGCAAAAGGTTTCGTTGCGATGTATCAATGTCCAATTGTTACAGATCTCCACTGGAACCAGCAGCATCGATCAACTTTGAACCTCTTCGCGGAGAAGGAGCCAATCTGCCTGTCAATGGCATTGTATTGAACAGTCTCAGCCTGCAAGGCATCGAGCATTTGTGAGTAGTTTTGTAACATATTACGTCAGACCCGAGGGCTGTTCACGTACATTGCAGATTTCGGGCCTTGCTTGAAGCCATAAAATTGGGCCTTCTTGGTTTTGTGTGGAACTGCAATGCCCATCAGCAAACTTCTAATGTTTTGTTGTTGTTGCTGTTATGAAACAAAGTTGTTTGCTGCAGACTACAGAGTGGTTGACTTGTTTTGATGCATACGCCAGGATATCCTAAAAACTAAATGTACAGAAGGAATTGCTTTAAAACGGGCCTCTGGGAAGCGAGAATGAACAACAACTGATAATATGAAGAGATACTTCGCTTTTTCGTGCTGCTGGATTGGGAAACATAGTGATTGCTTGATGAGTGAGACTCTCCAACTCGCATCAACTCATTGGATCACTCTTCATCTACTAATATATCCAGTTGCTGAAAAAAAATCCGAGTAGGAATTAGAATAATTCATTTGGTCATAGCTTAGTGTGTCGTTTACCTGAATGCAGTTGAAGGATATTTACTGGGCGTCCAGCCGTCCACGATATATTCAGTTTCAGTGGTGCTCGACCTTTGGTGGTCCGCGCCCCCATGCGGAGGCCCTCAACATCCGTGGCCCCCTGCCCTTCAATAAAAATGTGGTTTCAATTTAAGGGCACCCAGAAGGTGATTATCTTCACACCAACCCCGGTGAAGGCCTGTGCTCACGGCCCCCTTCGAGGGCCACCGAATCCCAGTTGAGAAACTACACTCTTCCAATCGAATTCTATTCAAGGATTACTGTAACAAGCATGTTGTTCGCATTTATAAGAGTTCGTTTACAGAGCCCAGGGATATGAGAGTGACAGGGAAGCAATTTCAGCTCAGATCGAGGATCATCAAACCTACCTCACCAATCTTCAACAAGAGATCCAGCAAGTTACTGACAACCTCACCAACATTTCGTGAGAAAGAAATCTTTCCTTATTTTCGAAGTTTTGTTTACTGTGACGTCTTTTCACAACCCGTCATCTCATACAGTACTATGCTGCTACATATCGGATCTCGCTCCAATCGTGAAATATGTTTTAACATTTCCGTAAAAGTTTTGTTTTCTAATCAGTGGCAGTGGCTTTTTATGTCGTGGCTGGAAAGTGAAGCTGTTTTAAAAGTGATGTCTTTTGATGATTTGTTTGATTTGCTATCCGTTTATATATGTGCATGTGTGTGAGGTTTGCCTTCAGTAATTTAACACACGGCTTTGTTTTATTAATCTGTTTCGTTGGAGTGGACAGACCGAGACCCGCATGATGCATTGAGTGTTTTTACTGATACCTTGAATGTTTTTCAGCACAATGTTGTGTTCACGGTATTGTGTTGTTTTCTTTTGCTGCATGAAGACGGTTCTTTTCATCGCAAGACATCGGGTAATTAAATCTGTAAATTTTAATGCATGTTTTTGAAATGTGACCGCATGCTCTCGGTGTACCGCACGATTGTCATAGTCGTTACGTCTGTCCAAACGACACGACAGATCACCTGTGTGCAGGACAAATGATACGTCATCTTACCTCGTAGCGTTCCATTGGATTGCTATGAAACCTAGCCTAACAAGAGTTCCCTTAACGCAGTTTTTGCTGAGACTTTGCAAAACGATCGTCGTTAGGTCACAAAATGTTTTAACGACGCATCGCAGTGTGTGTCGTTACTCCACTATTCCATCAAGTACGCTTTCAAACTCGATTCTGTTTGGCGACCATTTCTTTTCCTTCACTGCGATCGAGGAAACAAGTCAGTGTTTGTTGAGTGAACTTTTTTGTCCAGAATCTAATCCAGGGGTGCTCTGCTGGTGAGTTGCACGAGGCCCTTCGAGCTTCAGTGCGCAGCTCTTTTAGCTTGTGGCAATATATTTTCTGAGGTAGTTTTTATCATAACAGTAATACACTCAAATGTGTCTTTCCTAGTATTGGTCGCTTTCTTTTCAGATTAGCTCTCATCATCACTCCGAAGCAGGGTCACCAAACCACGGCCCGCGAGTTTGTTTCTTCCGACTCACGAGCTAAAATATAATGAAATACATAGGACTCCAGAAACACGAACGTGTTTTACTAGGAAGTCGGTTTCGCGTCGTCTACGCATCTTCAGTCCCGTAATTTGCAAGCAAAAGCTTTCGGGTGAAATGATGAAAACTTAGCAAGACATTTTATAACATCCGTGCTCGCATCTCACGGCATTTGGTTTTTAACCCTGATGAAGATAGTTGTATCAACTATCGAAACGTTGGCAAGTTTTTAACGTGTTCTCATGTTTTTAGCGCCAGTAGAGCCTGATTAAAGTTTTTTTATCGAGTCCTGGCGTCTCCCAAGCAGAAAGATGTTTAAGCAAGACTTGTAGAAAGCGCATGAACTGGAGTTTCAAACACATGCTATGACCATAATGAACTAAAATCATCATTAAGCGGCCAGTAGACGCTTTGATAAATGTTCACGAAGCTGATACAATGACTGAAGCCAGAGGAGTCGAAACATTGTGCGGTTTTACCATAGGTAACAGATGTTGATTTGAACGCCCGAGACTGATTTCAAACAACATCTCTAGATCGATACTTACAAGCTAACCAAATGACATTAATGTTAGTTCGACCATCTTCAAAGTGTGCTTGTAACTAGATGTTTATAACTTTTTTCGTGCGTTTGCGGCTCCCGAATATCTAAGTTATATCATACGCTGCTCATAAAATGAAGTAGGTTGGCCAACTCCAGCGTGACTAAAAGCGATTAGATGATCGCCTAGGTCAGAGAAATTTGTCCGTAAAATTAAATTGACGGTTTCGGTTAAGTTCGAACAGTTGCTCAACTTGGTTTATTAAAGTTACGACACACTCCATCAAACCCCTTCCGACGCTCTCAATAAACATGTCCATCTTGCGAAAAGGCATATTTGAAAGGTAAAGTAGCACTTCATTTATGTAGGTCGCAGCAACCTCAGCCTGGTTATCAGGAAATAGCTGCTATTTTTGTTTGCATAAGGCGCTCGTTGGTGCGGCGCCAAAATATCACTTGCGCCAGATGACTTTCGGTTAGGTTGCCATAAATATCACTTCTGTCGAAAAGGCGCAGTGCTATGGCCTCAAAATTACTATTCCGGCAACAACCACCCCAGGCTCAGTGGCCTATGGATCAGGGCGAAATCCTTTTTCCTTGCTTAACAAAAAAAGGAAATTGTACGAAATCTATTTCATTTTGTGACGCAACTGCAAATTGGTAGAGCTGCCTGTTGTCATTGACCGGACGTTTGTAAAGGTGCTCGACGTGGAAAAAGTGTTGTAGACAACACTTCGCTTTTCACGCGGAGTGGCGCTGTTGCGACTGGTTATCTGGTATTTTCGAGGTTGCATCTTGCGTAAATGAACACCAAACGCGTGTGCCTTTGGCTTAGTGTTTCCAACCCGGGTTTTACCCGAACCCGAAACCCAGTTTTTTGGCTAGTTTCTGTTACCCGAAACCCGTTTTTTTTCTACTACCAGACCCGGGTATTTAAAAAACCTGGAATTGCTGTTGCATTCAAATGTTTGTACTGTAATTCTGATAAGACTGAAGTTGTAAAGTGGCGCGTGTAACGGCCAATTATCATGAGGCACGAGGTGCGGGTTTTTCTCGGTGACCATCGTACGTTCGTTGTTGGTCCGTCTATATTTTCGTTCAATTGACCTATTTCGATGGATCGGGCGTCATTTTGCACATAATAGGTGTCTACGCGAACTTTAGTCATTTCGCTAACCTCATTAATCAACTACCACGTGAGGTAGTTCTTCAAAGCTATGCCGTAGTTTCGTAGTTAGCAGGGGTGTAGTGCTAAAAAAAGAGGTGTGGGAACGCCGTTTCCCTGATTTATGTTAAAGGCAACGTCTAACACCAAACATTGCTCAGATACCCTCACACGCAAAAGCTCATTTATTTCTTGCAATCCGCTGCACGCAGAAGTTGAAATGTAAAATCTACATCTTCAACTAAAGTTACTAGTGCAGAAAGGTGTGGCAACGCCTTCCCACACCAAGATAAGGTGTGGGAACGTCACGCCGTTCCCACGTGTTCCCACCATACTACACCCACCCCTGCCAGTTAGTTCATTTATAAGCTGATATCTTAGTTCATATACAAGCTGCTGTGATTCTTTGCGAAATCGATTCGTTCCTTTTCCGTTTGCAATAACTTTCCACAAAATCTTTGGCTTTCTTTTAGAAGTTACTTTAAGTAGATTTGTAATTACACACATTCAGTTTAAAGACGTTAGTAATTAAAGAAAATCCGAAGCCTAGAGCCACTCCTTATACAATAAGGCTCAACCAACACCAACGTCCAATTTGTATTCCGTTATACAAAAATAAGTGGTTCAAGCACCGAAAGTTTGATCAGCCATTTGAAATTAAAGCACAGAATCTATGAGAGTGAAGACCACAAAACTATTCGGGCACAGGAAGCGATCCGATCACAAATTGTGATAAACGATATGAGTCTTTTTGAGGCTACAAAACAAGGGTCAAATAACCTTAAAAAGATGGACCAATTACCATCAGTGGAACTGTACCATACCTTAATTACATCAGTGGAACCAGAGTGGGCTTTTTCAGCCACGGGACTGTTTGTCACAAACTCAGAAACAGACTGAATGATGAAAGTGTGCTGTGATTGTCATGCGTCAGTATTATAAAATCATTGAAAACTGTGCTTAACTTAATTAATAATTCGCTAATAAATTGCACAGGGACCAACAGTAGTAAGCTAACAATGATACCGAGTTTTTATCGCTCAAAATCGCATTCATTTCAAAACCTCATTATACCCGGGTTTCTTTTCTTTCTCAGCTACCCAAAATCCGGGTTTTACGTTTTGCGGGTTTTACAAACACTAATTTGGCTTAAACGCTCAGGGATCAGGATAGACTTAAAATTATGACAGCTGTTGCCCATGCGTAAACGGTACATGAAAGTGCGGTAAGTGTGAAAACACTCGTATAGACGCACTGTTTGTGATGCAGTTTGAATTCCTGCAACATGTAGTGTGCACTTGATACTGCAACAACGACCAATGCCAAGGAAGCGAAAGTCACCAGGGAAACGTTCGGCAATCATGTCACCTATTTTAATTTTGATGCAGCAAGTCTCCAATTTCAGCAATTTATTTCATACAGCGGAGGAAATTTAAAACGTGTTCATAAAACCGGGACGTTATCTGTATAGCGAAGCTGTCTCGAAAATATGTCCGTTGTGCTAACGAAATTTTGCTGGATAACTTGTCAGTGTCGGTATAAACCTTGTTTAGTTTAAGTCCAGTTTAGCGGCCACATTGTCAACATCTGATTTTTTTCGCCAGACTACATGCCAAACAGCTGGATTACGTTTCAACCAAGCTGAAGTTGACCGAGCAAGAAAACCTTCACCATCGACAGCAGAGATTGCAAAACCTGCTGGACCAGCAGCTGCAAGAATTAGGAGATCGCGAACCGCCGCCTGGGCTTGTACTTCCCGATGTTGAATCCTCGTCAGTAGCTTCGAACTATCCGGAAGTGAAAAGTCCAACTGCAGATTCCTCCAAGGTTCGTCCGCCTTGTGAATCTATTTTGGGTGTGAATTAAACAAACAACTCCACTGACTAAGTCAGGTGGCATGCTGGGAGTTTGCTTTAGGATTTTTCTTAGCGCAAAGGTCGAGACCGAGTTGTGTTTTCACGAAATACTTGACATATTGTTGGCCTACCTGGATTTTCCATTAACAAATACAGAAACCGCGCTGTTTATACATTCATTTTGATGTTTGCTAACAATTGTAGAAAGAACGCTAAACGCGCTCTCACAATAATTTCGTTTTTTACTGACATGTTATTTCACATTTTGTTGTGCATTTCCCTTTAATAAGAGTGACTATTTAACTCGCGTGTGGTAACCTCTTTCTTTATATCCACACGAACAAGCCATGTTTCATTTCCCTTGGTCTTGAAGGATTTCAATTGAAATCCAATCACTTTCCAGGCTAAATCTTCTTTAAAATTCCTGGCTGAAATCACCACAAACAGTTCTGTAAGAACGTCGGCCCATGAGTAACTCCAGCAGTGCTTCTTTAATTGACATACCAATCCAAGTAGTTTTTAATGAGTTACATTAACTCTACAATTGCGAGACAGTGTCTGTTATGCTGCTTGGTTTTCGTTTTTCTAAGTTTAAGTTAATTTAATTTAGCATAAATTCGGGAAACCAGACGGGGTCGCTTTGCTGCAGGCCCCACTGGACCGAGCCACTCCGGGGATTTAGCGCAAAAGCGGTGTTTGGGCTGGCCTTAAAAATCGACCCCTGCAGGTCTCTGAATTGCCTCTCCAGTTGTGTTGGCCTAAATCCCTTAAGGACAGCGGTCTCCTCACGAATATCGATATACGTTGATTGTAACTTACTTGATTGCAGTGTGCTGTTTGTAGAGCTTTGAATACCTCGAAAAGTTTTAAGTATAAAGCGCGTACTTTGACCTATGTTGCATCATAGTTACGGTATTGTGAACGTTGTTTCCATTTATGCTTCTGCTGTTTGCAGTTTGGCCTGGGAAAATTTATGAAAGCATTTGCGAAGAAGACAAAGGAAGAATCAGTGGTTTGTATAACGTTTCAATTAAAGTTGTGACTTTACCTTCGCTTTGTTTCAAGTTACGCAGTGTTGGTAGAAGCGGAAGCAAGGTCGATTGCTAGCCAGCCAGCCAGCCACCTGAAGCAAGGTGGATTGCTAGCCAGCTGGTCTCATTGCGACGTCATTTCGGTTTGCTAAAGAGCTGAAAGTGTGGTTCGCTGACTATCGCAGCCGTGTTTCGATGAAACAAACGTTTATTGTTTGGCATTGTTCTTGAAACAGCGCCGGGGCCAGGGCGGACGCAGAACGCAAACATGCTTTATGCGTGTGCGTTGAACAAAACCGGCGCGTTAAGTCTCGCTGAAAACTACTTATATGGCTGAAATTGCGTTCGTTTTCGCCAGAGCCTTTGAGAGAAATTTTACCTGGGGTACGAAGACCGATACCGGCTCCCTAACTTCTGGGCTCCTCGTTGAAACTTGTGTAGCTTGTTTCTATGGCAATTAGAATATACATAAAACAGCTACCATGCCAAGATTTAGAAATATATTAATTGTTACACTGGCAACTAGCTTATACACTAGTAATTTTGGGCTTGATTACAGAAAAAACTTAGCGTGAGGACTTTCATCCTCCCGAGCCACAGTAACTCCCGGGCCCGGGTACGATGTACCTCTCGTAGGCGCTGGTTTTCGCACCAACTGAAGAGTTGTTTCTTTGCACTTGTACACTGCAATCATCTGCTGTTCGGTGGTCCCTCGTCTAATTTAGACAAGTCACCGCGCTCATAAGTACGACTCGTCACGTTGCGCTTGCTGTCGCTGACTGTTACTTCAAGCACTGCTGTTGTACTTGTGCAACTGATATCACCCAGGGCGCAATCGACATGTCCAAATCGGTCCGCGACCAATCATGGTTCCACGGTGCCATCCCCAGGCCTGAAGCGGTGCGAATGGTTCAGTCGGAGGGCGACTTCTTGTTGCGGGAAAGTACCAACACGCCCGGCGAGCTGGTACTCACTGGCAAATCCGACAACACCATTCGACATTTCAAACTCCTGCGTACCGCTGAGGTAAGAGTGTCCCGTCCATCCTCACTGTGTGCGATGCACTTTTTGCGATCTTAATACTATGGTCTAATTCAGCTTATGTCCAACCTGAATTCAATGCTGAGTTAAAAATCATGTCACTATCTTAATGAAGGCCGCCCACTGAATGACTCTGATCGTGGCTAAAGCTAATGTACTGGAAGCATTCGAATCCTAACTGCAATGGTAACACGACTGTTTGGCACCTTTGACCACTCCGTAAGTTTAAGGTCATAGGCAAGTTAGTGCCAGTGGAACAACAAGGGTAGAAATCAGAAAACTAGAAATAAGTTTCGCATCAAGGTCTCAGTGGACACCTGGAAATCTCTCGCTACGGAGTCGCAGTACAGATGTGATAAAGCGTTAATGAGGACCACTGTATCGAAACTGTCAAATTTAAGATTATCAAAATAAGGACAGGTTCTTAGTATGTAGGCTACTTACGCTACAGCGAAAACCTAAACTGGGCCGCAAAACAGCTTTGACTGGACCGCGGGTTGGACATAGCTGGTCTAATTCATGTTTCTCTCTTATCGTTGAAGTAAATATTAAACCAAACATAACCTCACCTTTTACTTCAAACGTTATGAGCTAAAGTTAACAGGTAAGTTTGCATTTGTATGTTGTCGTCCTATTTTCTGGCATCATAGCTGTTGTCTTACACTGAGGAGAAATCAGTACTGTAGAGTTCAACGCCGATAGCAGTGTCTGCAACAGGAACGTAACGAGGTGAGACGGGGCAAGAAGTAAGCTTGGCGCCCCCATGTTCGAACCTGAGGTCTTTAGGAAGCAAATTTACTGTATCAAGGAAGGTACTTGTGACATTGTTGTGACTTGCCGGCGCCCCCCCCGTAGTGATTCGGCGCCCGAGGAATTGTGCCCCCCTCGTTACACCCCTGGTCTGCAATTAATGATTCTCAAACAGGACCGCCGCTTACGAGCGCCTGCGTGTGGAATTTTAGCGCCAGACGTGATCAAGTACATTGTTATGATTCGGTGCCACACTCTGCGGATTACGCAAAAACTTGTTGGTGCAACTGATCGGTCGCGAATGCACCTGCTTGTGTTCGAAAGAACCTCACCCGGAACGTTTGAACCTCGTGCGTAAACGCTACTGTGTCCTTGCTAAGTGTTTCAACGTTTGAGTCATAAAAAGCAAACGACCCTAAAAACTGTTTACCAGTTTCGTTGTAGCAGACATGTCGCGTTCACGCAGTGTGCGACGCTATTGGTTGCGCCGCCAATCATTTTTCGTTTGCCTGCCGATGAGCAAACACTAAAATCGTGAATGTTACCAACATCTTTCGTTTTCTCTTTGCCCGGTATTGCTTCATCCTGACTGCAAGCCACTGACTGTCATTGTTAAATCCTCGCCAATCAACGCGCGTCAGACTTGATTGCGTGTGCAGCTTGTGTTTTTGAACGGACTTGCGTTAGGATTGGCCGATTTTCATTCGTTTTGAAATACCTTCACGTAGGGACAGTATCGATTCGATGACAAGGCATTTGATTCGATCCTCAGTCTCATTCAACATCATTACAGCAGTCGCATCGCTGTCACCAAACGAACTAACTGCTTTCTAGTCAATCCTATCTGCAAGGTAACTTGTGGTAATTATGAGTAAAAAGTTTTATAGTCATGCATGATGGCAACACGACGTAACATTTTTCGGCCGGAAATTATTTAAAAATTTACTTGAGTCCTTGTGCGCGTTATCACCAAAAATCAAAATGCTGAAACTTATATCTTAACGAACGTGCCGATTGTAAACCTTTTAAGGACAAGTGGCAGTTGAGCCACGATGACCTCGAAATGGACGAAAGATTGGGTCAGGGCAACTTTGGAACGGTGTACAAGGCTCGGCTTAAAACTACCAACGCGTACGTGGCTGTGAAAACGTGCAGAGAGACGGTGGATAGCAACACACGAGACAAGTTCCTGCTTGAAGCTAGGTTAGTCGCAAGTCGATGCTTCCGGTAGTGGATTTGTTGACGGGAAGGTAGAGGCACAGCACAGCCTTGTTTAAAGTCAGTTTGTTCGTAGCTCTGCGTGAACAGAGCTTTTGAAAACCGCCAAGTATCTTCGGCCAAAGGTTTCCAGGTCGAGTAGTGTGGAAATGCGCCAATCATGTGCGCTGCAACCAAACTAGTCGTAATTTTTCCTTCGCTGACTCGTCATGCATGACTTCTTATTCCGTTGACATCATTTCTGACGCGCGTTGATGTAATCATGGGGGCCGCCCTTTCAAGCCGCTCAAGATAATCTTGGTCGGTGATTGCTCGGTCGTTTCCCAGGATTATGTCTCAACGAACGTCTGGCAGCTCCTGGCCATGGCATAACATACAGCAGAACGCCGCAACAGTGTATGTTGCGTAAGTATTTATGTAGATTGCTTGCGGTTTTTAAACGAATTAGTTTCGCGTAACTGAAGTGATTTAGTAAATTCTTTGTTAGGGCTGATTGAAGAAAGTAATTTTAAGTAGTTTTGAAATCAAGCTTCTGTGCATGTTTTTGTTAAGACTTTAGTTGAACATCAATTTGTAGTGCAATACACCGCACACGTTTTTCCCTGTTTTCTGACGTTGATTCCCGTCATTTGCATCTGCTTCTAGGATATTGAAAGGTTATGATCATCCGAATATCGTTCGACTGATCGGCATCTGCACCGAGAAGCAGCCTATATATATTGTGATGGAGCTTGTTACCGGTATGTGTGTCTGCTTTTGTCGTCTCACCTGGTCTTCTGAACACCAGGTGTTTCGGTCTGTTTCGATCAAGAAGTCGTTTAGAAATTGCGAAACGCTTTGCTCAACTGCATTCAATTTGCCTTTGTAGGGGTTTCCTTGGTGTAGGAACCTATGTTGAGGTTTGGGGTGTTGCCCAGCGTAGCAATTGCTTGCGAGGAATGACTGTCGTTGCATGCAGAGATGCTGGTTTCCCCAAACGCTACCAACGAGGCAGTCTAGTCGTTGTATGAGTACTGTTCTAACTCCCGACTAAAACTGCCTGACGTTTTAAGTTGCCAAGCCGAAGCAAGGCGTTTGGCTCTCACCACTTTGATAGTTCGTTTCACAGATTTCCTGGTGCACAAATCTTCATTTACAAAGGGCTTCTGATTAGCAGCAACGGAAACAGCCAACGTGGTCCATGCGCTAGCGATACACAACTGGACTCGCTGAAAACGTGGTGTCCACGCCGATGGACAAAACCGAATGCAATGTGAATCGAGGTCATGCGCAAACGCAGTGGAGCGCGCACACACGAATTCCCTTGACGCAAATAAACAAGTTGATACAAACCAGACCTCACGTACGGAATCCACTATGCCTTCAACCTGCTGGTAATGCACTCGCCAGCTGCGGCTCACGCAACAAGCGTGCTCTGCACTGCTCCTCGCGGCCAGTGTTCTGAAGCTCCCGTTTTCTTTCAATCTCGACAGGAGGCGACTTGGGGAAGTACCTCAAACGTAGAAAAGGCGACTTGGCTACGAAGCTGCTCGTGCAGATGTGCAGAGACGCTAGCGCGGGCCTCGCATATCTAGAAGAACGAAAATGCATTCACAGGTTTGTACGCTGGACTCCGCGAGACCATCCCTGTGCTGCTTTTGCGTTCGTCAAACTGCGTTCTAAGTTTTTCTCATGCAAAACAGGGAATGGAAACAGCTGCTGACTTTCGAGTTTGCGTCGTTGTGTATTTCGTGTAACATACTGTTGTTGCGTGTTTTTGTTTTCTAGTAATGTATGCGTTTTTGTGGGTGCAGTATTTCGTACACTGGCTTCGCAAATCTCAAAAACGTATTCATTGCCAATTTTTTTTAAATTTTGAATGGAACCTTTTCTCAGTGATGAACTTGCCACTATACGTTTCAAGTAGTTTTATTACGTTTCAATCCTGGGGTTCATGTGTCTCTGATTGGTTTGTACCTCGAAAAAGACAAGAGCGTTGTTTTGAGACTCCAGTTCACCTCAGATTAGCCTTATTTGGTCCTCGTACCGCCTACGTGAGTGATGCTGTGTTTTCCGCTTAACTCGTTTGTTTTGTAGTTCAATCGCGTTGCTGATTTAGTTCTTGTATCCCGGATGTAAATCTATCGGGTGGTGTGTTTATCTCGACCCAAAAAATCTTTCTCACTGCACAGCGTTTGCTTGACTGCTAAAGCATTAAGCGGGGGATTCGGCTGAGGCTCTCCTTCAAAAGTTAAACTGCGCTCCCGGCATCCATCTGCAAGCTGCAGCTGTTTGAACTTTCGTGTTTCGTTCAGAGATGTTGCGGCGCGAAATTGCCTCATAACTGACCATCAGTCGGTGAAGATCACTGATTTCGGAATGTCTCGCGAGGAAGAAGACGGCGTGTACAGTGTGAGTGGTAATATGAAACAAGTGCCCATGAAATGGACTGCACCAGAAGCTATGAACTATGGTGAGCTTTTTCAATAAGAACTTTTAACGTACGGTTTTATTTTCTGTTATTATTTTAAAACAACATGATTAAAGGAAGTCTTTTGGAAACAGGCGTTCATTGTACTTTTGTTTTGTATTTAAGTGCAGTATATTCCAAAAATTTTTGTTATCGTTTGAAATGCATGTATCTAAGCAACTACAAGCTCGAGGCGTATTATATTAAATAAGCGTAACGTTAAGCAGAAAAAATGTATTTGAAAAAGGTAAGCTGAGGAATTCAAACGATTGTTGGTTTTATGAGGGACCTTTCACGACTGCCTTTCCGACGCTGTTGGTCGACCAGATCCTTTGACCCCACGCAAACAATCTTCCTCTGAAATTCTTGTGCCATTTCCATATCTGTGCCGCGCGCAGCTGGTTTAGGTAACCTCCACAAGAAACAGAGTTAAAATTTGTTGTCCTTAACCGTAAACGTCAAAGGTCCGATCACACCAGCCAACTGCAGTCATCTCCCTCACATCGAAAGGTCTACTCGAACGTAACTATAGTTATCGTTTGAGTGACCTGCTACTCGCTGCCGCGTCAGAATAGGTGCGAAGATCGCTACAGCGACTCACTGTTCCGCTTCAAGTGAACGCAGTGAAGTATGAAGAGGCCCCGGAAGTGACGTGGTTTCAAAAAATAATCTGATTTTCTACAGCAAAATGCCCAACGATTGTCAATAAGGAGCTGTCTGTTCGCTTGCAGGCAAATTTACTTCCGCATCTGACGTGTGGAGCTTCGGCGTCTTGTCCTGGGAGATCTTCAGCTACGGTGAGGCACCGTATCGCCGCATGACTAACCAGGTCGCCCGGGAGCAGGTGGAATCAGGTGGGAAAGCGAACTACCAAAATGAATGCTGAAACCCCACGAGCCTTAACCCACGAAATCGACAAGCGCTCATGATGGCTAAGCCTGTGATTTGCGTCGTTTGATCCTCGTCACATACGACGGAAAAACCACGCAGCAAAATGTCCAGTCAGGAGCTGTGACGGTGCTGTTTGTCTGCGCAGGTTATCGAATGCCGGCTCCTGACTCCTGTCCTAATCGTTATTACAACGAGGTGATGATGCACTGCTGGGAGTATGAAGCTCTGAAGAGGCCGAAGTTTTCCGATCTTGTCCGAACGATAGATTACATACTGAAGACCGTCTGAGGACGAAGCAGACCTTGCCAGTGCAGTTTTCGGAACATGCAAATTAGTGACAACATTCGCTGCCTATTCCCTGCATGCGCTGCCCCAGGCAATAGCGCCAGCATTGTTTTCTCTGGCATGCTGCATATCTGTCTTTCACTGTATGACATGCAATCTTGCGGTATCGCTGCTGTTATTCGTTGCTCTGTGTCGCTTAGGTTTCTTGTTTGATCGTGACGCAGTGAGGTCGGTTGTCTGTGACTGCACTGACTTCGCAAAGCAAATCTTTAATGCACTTCAATCATCCGCAAATTATTTTAAGTGCAAAAGTTTTCTTTTTAAAAATTGCTTACTGTTGTCTTGTTTTGTAAAACGCGATGAAATTCGCACTTATTTTTGCATGTGTGCGTGAATTTCACTGGACACTGTTTGCTGTGCAGTCAGAACCACCGTCATGTCACGTTTTGCACCTTTTGGTTGCCAAGCAGATTATTTTTAAAGTCTTCTGGCGAATCCCGATTTTCGAAACTTCACCAATTTATTCGCTATTTGCTGCCAGGCGCTCGTGCAGCATGCGCTTGCATTGGTTGAAGTACCAGCGTGCACTTAATCAGTCCTAACAGTGCTTAAGCTGCACTGCTGCTTCCTGTTCGTAGCATTTCTTTCAATTAACTCTATTTCTCGTTCTTGTTGATGATGATACTGCAAATGAAAGAAGCGCAGACATATGCCGTTCGTTACGCAATCATTCTTATCATCGTACTCAGTGATTTTCCGAGCTCAGCTTGCAAATATTGTTTCCTCTTTACACGCTGCTGTCAAATGCAAGTCGTATGCAGTCGTACTCCTGTGTAACATTATAGTTCATAAGTTACTTTTTTGTGATTGCGTAACCGTTACATGCCAGTACTGTGTAGCTTTTAGCACTTACTGAGATGTGTTGTTTCAATCAGGGCTGTGGAGCCGGAACTCAAATTTCGGGCTCTGGCTCCAGCAGGCCCGTAACCAGCTTGGGACTCCAGGGGAGCAAAGAGTTTTCTGAGAGGGGGAAAATTTTTTTTAACTATGTGCAATAGCTTTAAAATATGTCCAACACATTTTTCCAGGGGGGCGAAAATTTTTGTGCAGGGGGCTTCGCCCCTTCTGGTTACGGACCTGGGCTCCAGCATCTAATTGTTTGGTTCCGGCTCCAGAACGATTTGGTCGATTAAAAACTATTGTGTTATTTGTACAACTCGCTCGCCCAACAAACTGTCTGTAGAACAGGAACTCCGGTCCACCATCTGAAATTTTTTGACGCGGGCTCCAGCCATCCAAATTTGCCTGGGCTCCGGCTCCACAGGCCTGGTATCAATCATGCATTAAAAAAACTTTATGATCTGAAGCTGCGCGATCTATGCTAATGTCCTTTGACTTTAACTTGAAGATATTATGGCGATAGCGATCCGGATCAAAAGCAAACTAGCCCTGAAACGTTAACATCTGCGCTTCTTCCTTAACGACTGTGATGAGCGTTGCATCAGCCGGTCGCGATTCTGAAACGTACGACGCGTTTACTTTGCCATGTCTAGTTTTCTTGCCAAAGTTATTTTCTGATGTTGTTGGAATAACGGTAGAAATTCGCGAGACGTTGACGTTCGGCCATTCTTCCTCCAGCCACCGGCCGTTTTCTGTCCTGCCTTTCGTTCTCGGTGAAAATGCTTCACTTTGACGATGAAGCAGAGACTCCTCAGATGAACCAACGCATCGTTTGTCTCTTCGTCTTTGTGGCCCTCCTGCATTTTCAAGGTGTTGATTTGCGGATGCGTTACTTTTATCGCTTTTGTTTTGAAATAGCTGAGTGTATGCAGAAATCAAGCATAACAGGTTGCTTTGCAACTGATGGTGCCTTGTTCTTTGCTGAGACCAGAGAGTAAGGATCCAGACTTCTTCATCGTGATATGTTACAGTGTTTCTATCTTGGAGCTCGTATGACTCGGTGTTTGATTTGCTTTGAGGGCAATCATGGCAGCTGAGTGCAAGAGTTTTGAAGGGCCGTAAGCTGATACTTGACGTATTAGTTTTGGATGACAATACGAAGCTTCCACAAAGCACCGTTGCCAATGGCGGAATCGTTAAGTATTTCTTCGTAGCAGTAATAGTTTGTACAGGGGTCTCACACTTCAAGTAACTCACGCTAAGCACACGTTGGGTGTTTAAGCCAGCGTCGAACCAATGGAGAGCTCGTTCTTTAGCTGCTGCAATATATTTTCTTTCCGAATTAAATCAGATTGTGTGTTTTTTCCCACTCGGGCGCATTTTTTGTGGTAACAAACAGATGGTGTTCTTTTAGACTAGTAAACCGATTACTTGGGTAATCTTCTGCAAGCAGACGTTCAAGCACTGATCGAAAACTGGTGAGCCGGATTTGGGTAATACAAGTTGAGGTCATAAAACCGTAAGAACTGAAAAGATCACCATAGATGCAAGTGATGTGACCCCGGTATCCCTTATTGACCTCCACTGGCCATGTTAATTGAAAAGGTCATAAAGCGAAGTTTACTGTTTTGCTTTCTGGAATCGTGGGTGGACACAGGCGGGCATTACGAGTCGAGAGGTTGATAGTGTTGTACCCGACAGAAGACCAAAAGCGAACTCTCCCGCCTGTGACATAGGTTAACCAAGTATATGCATTGCTCTTACAGATACACAGAAAACCAAATTAGCATCTGCGCTATGGAACAAAATAAAACTCCCTATTTTGTGACTGAATCCTCTTGAAAAAAGCATTGCAGTCATTGAGAACGAAGTATCACGACGGCAAGTTGAAATCTATAATTTATTCATTTATGATACGTTCACATCACACTTACGATCCATATCACATGTTCTTAGGAACACACAAATGTAAAAATATTTACTCGCTGTACAAAGCGCGGAGAAGGCGTTAGTTTGAACACACTGCACGCGCAAGCAATACTAATATGACAAGCACACAACGCGGCAGAGACATCGGCAATCATTTCGTCACCATACGGAAATGCTGCATGTTTAAAAAATAAAAACATCAGACGTTCAAGTGAGCGGATAAACTGAGATGAAGCGTTCAGCATTTTCAAATAAATTAAAACATCATGACGAAACATACATCTTAATTCCGACAAACACGTACATTCTTGGAAATATAATGCGAAATTCGTAAGACGTTACAGACAACGCCCAACCAGTTAATTCTGGACTGCGTGTGCCTGTTTCACAGTTGGCTGGCATGCAATGGGTACGAAGCATTTTATTATAGTTGAGCACTTGGCAAAAGTGCCTCGTAGTCTCTTTACACAACAGTGTTTTTGTTTCGCTGTCATTCCTCGATGAGGAATAAAGCATCATACCACTGTATATAGCTAAACAAATTCCATACGCACCAGGGTCGTAACGAGGAGGCGCAATTCCCCGGGTGTCGAGTCACTATGAGGGGGGGCGCCGAATGGCTGCGTGAGGCGCTAAAATGTCCGAACAATGTCGCAAGCGCTTTCTTCACTACAGTACATTTGCTTCCGAAAGACGTCAGGTTTGAACCTGGGGGCGTCATCTAACCTTGTTGCACCCTTGATACGCACACAACGTATGTGAACATTTCCTGCTGTTTTTTCATAATTCTTTTAAGGAAATCTTCACCGTTATTTTTCTGGAATTAGAAATGATTTCATGTTCAGCAACACTGCCACAACACAAATCCAATTGGCTTTGCATCTCATGTGCTGAAGCCAAGTAGAAACTTTCAAACGCTACTCCCCTATTCGGTGTGGCTCAACGAATTTTAGCAACGAAACGTGGGTAACTTTTACCTAAACCAACATTGGTCTTATTTCACTGCTGCCGGCGGTGAGCCGATTTTGTGTTTGAGGAGCGTTCACATATTACGTACACAATTTTTTCACCTTTACTACCCCCACCTGTAAACAACGGCAACACAAAACAATCACCCGAGTAATTACGTGCGTCTTCCACAAACCCTGTACGAACTTGTCCATTCAACGGTTATTTCGCCTCTCTCTTGAGGATTTAAATCTGATCACTCCTTGAAAGCAAAACGTCAACCTCAGAAAAACCCCTGTGCTGTGATGCTAGTCGGTCACAAACAAAACCAGCCCGGCCAAAATATGAAAAATTGAATGTGCAATCATCTCAGTAACTCTTGCCCCACAAGCATTTGAAAATCCCTCCGCTCACCTTTCTTATTTAGTATGTGAACGACTCCTTGTGTACCTTCACGGTGACAGCACTAATCAACGTTCCAGTTGCAGTTTGGTAATTTATAGTGCAACTACTTTATTTTTGAGAATAGCTGTTATTCTAGGCAGGGGGTCTCATCGCTATGCAACATGTTTTGCGACAAAGCGTTTATTTTGCGAAGATGGAAATTATACAAAAATACGCGCTTTGTCACTTTATATCCTCTTCGTTGCCTAAAGCTGTTTTTGCAAAAAAAATCAAAGTGAAACACCGTGGGTACCAGGTTATTAAAATTAACTCTGCTGAAACGGTTGCTCGAAATGAGACCTGGACCCCGCAAATCCTTCCAGTGCTAAAATAATGCGGATTCCAATAGAGAACTTCCACTGGTATCAAGGAAAAACAGCTTCTGAGAAATCCAGATTGTTGGCAATGCCGTTAGAATGCTTAATACAAAATGTGGCCCCGTTAACCAGATGGACCTATAATTCCACAAACACGAACGTACACTGGTAGTTACACTGTCGAAGCCCAATGACGTACGTGACTTCATGAAACGTCAAGTCCAGAACGAAGGAAACCAAGATTGCTAGGACAACCATTTTCTATAAAACAGTTGAACTTCTTTTACTTCGCACGTTTTCAAGGTTTAGGGAAAACAAACTTCGTCACCAACCGTATGTACAAACAAATAGTTGTTTCGTCACGGCATTCGGAAATGTTTCTGGCGAAACATTTATCTTTGCATCGAATATAAAATGACGGGCAGCAAGTTACATTTGCGCGAAGCTGCAATGGCAAATAATGGTGCGAGGACACATGTATGTGTCCCAAACAGCCACGATGACACAATCGACTTCTTACAGCAGGGCAGTAAGCCCACTTGGCAATTTACAGTCAAATATTGACTAGAATATCTGCGGCATAAGACGGTTCGGGCACGAGAGAGCTGATACAGCACAAACATTTGCATTTCCGCCTAACGGCGAAAAATCTTGCACGCACACGCAAATGGCTAGCCAGCCCAAAGTTTGCTGGGTGTGGGCAAAATGTTTGACTTTAGGCGAGCAACAGTATTTTGTTTGGGACACCGCTTCTCTAAGCACAAAATGGCGAGGTATACCAAAAATTTGGGGGGCTCTGCCTCCCCGTGGATACGCCTATGACGGACGCGACATTCAACAGCAATCACGCGACGAAATAACCAACGTTCATTGCAGGACCAGGTTTTCCACGAGAACACGGGCTGCGGTCGAAAAAGGGGCGTCTCTGTTGTCCGCAGGCACCCGGCTGAGGAGGGCGGAAACCTGCTGCATCACCTGATGCATCGGCGAGGCTTGCAAAGCCACGGTCACTGTCGCCTTGGACGGTTCAAGCAGCAAGGGCACGACAATGGTTGCGAGCTGGGAAGACGTCCCAGGGCCGGGCACTTGCGTCAGCTGAATGAACAGGAGGACTTTCTCTTTGATGATGATCGAAGGTACGCCGCACTGCATGACAGCAATGCGTGGCGGCGAGGTCAGGCAGATGCTGACGGTCCACTTCGCGTTCGCCGACACCGACCTGCCGGCGAGTTCCATTCTCATTACTTGGATGAGGTCGCGCAGCAAGCGCGTCTGCGCCGAGATGATCATGAAGAACGACTTCATCACGTTCAGGCGGTACGGCGAGGTGGCGACGCGCAGCTCGAAATACCTCTCCAGGACCTCGAACTCCTGCGCGATCCATTCGAAACTTTGCGCCATCGGCACGGGCTGAATTTTCAGGATGAGCTGCCGGAAGTTTTGCGGATGCAGCCGGCACAGGAACTGCAAGGATGCGGTGGCGAAAGCGGAAGCGAGCGAGCCGTCAGGGCCGTCGGTATTGTTCGCCATCGCGATCGGCGTAATGCCGGGAGTGGCGCGCATGCACTTTTCCATGTGCCGCCGGACCAGAGTGGCGCCCAGGAATTGCTCGAGCGGACACGGGGTAAACGCCTGGCTGTGAATCTGGCGGTTGACGTGTGTCAGGGGCGTGCACAGGGTCTCGAGGCTGGCGTGCGAAAGCAAGGTGCAAGTGGCGCCGGCCCAGTGCGCAGGGGCGATCTCGTTCAAGCCGTACGAGCTTGTTCCCGGCTGATTCGGTTGCAGGGGCGCCGGAGACGGGGGGTTGTCCTTCTCTTCGTTCGAACGATGCCTGACGTCTTTCGCGTCACGAAATTGGGCCAGGAATGTGGCCAGGCCTGGCACCGGCACCATGTTCGTTTTGATTTTAGAAAAGTCGAATTGAGAAAAGCTGGCGTCGCGAATGGCGACCATCTCGTCGCCGCGGCAATACACGTCGAGACAGAACGCCGACATGAAGAACACGCGGAGGTGGGCAGGACCTTGAGCAACAATGGAAAAAACCTCCTCGCAGAGATTGGATTTCCCGCCGACGCCGATTACAGGGGTGGACGGTAAGCGTGAAATGGCCTGGACCGGCCTGGACGTCTCGTTCAGGACGTGCATGAGTTTACTGATGTCTGGATTCAGGTTGAACATTTCATTGAGGTAGTGGCGAGTGAGGCAGTGCGCGTTCGAGCTGGGGCCGGTGTCGCAACGGCCAAAGTGTAGCTGAAATTTTTTATCCTGCGACCAGTTGATGCTGACGAACAACTGCAAATCTTTTCCGTATTTGACGATTATCGTTTTGTAGTTGAAGAAGTGGAGCGACGTGGACGAAGCGAGATTGCAAGCGGGATGCTGAAGTTGCTTCGAATAGATGTAAAAGGGGCCGTAGAGGCGCGCCATGGCGGACCAGTCGCTCAGGAACGATTTGACTGGATTCGAGTGGGGAACGGCAGGATTCGAGTGTTTTGTGACCTCATAGTGGAAGCTGACTTTAAGCGACGACTCCTGGTGTCGCGGCAGAGTGGCCTTCAACGGCGGTGCCTTCATCACGAGCTCGACCGACCAGAACTTGCTGGCGCGCTCCTGGCAGCGAAACGAGCACTGCAAGACGGCGTCTTGCAGCAGGGCGTTCACTTCGGGCTGAACGCCCTTCACATCCGGGATACGCACAAGCCTGCAGACGACGCCGACATCCGGTCCTTCGTCCTGAACGCCCTGATGCTGCAGGCCAGCCGCGCTCAAGCTCTCGAGCAAGGACACGAAGGGGATTCGCGACGACCAGACGGACGTGACGCGAACGAGCTCTTTGATGTTTTCGTCGCCGTCGTCGAGGTGCTCGTAGTCTTTCTTACGTCTGCGTGACAGGAAACAAACTTTAAATGTATGGAAAACGAGTTGCAGCCTGCAGAGGAACAATTTGTGACGAAAAGTGGAACTCAATGGCAAGAGCTGAGAAAGCAACGAACGAGTTGCGTCTCTGCGCAACCTGACAAGTTCTCTCATCTTCAGAGACAAAATAAACATCGATGAGCTCAACAGATTTCTGTTTTTGAACTAAATTAAAAGGCAAAAAACATACAAGCAGTCAGAAACCGCCAGTTAATCAAGATCGATCAGTAAAATATCAAACACCTTCATGAAAAGCTATTGTCAAGTACAATGCAAATAGAAGTGACAAGCAGAAACCGATCAAAATTTTAGTAGTAACTTAAAATGGTTAAACCAACGAAGTAAACCAATACATTATTTCCATTCGAAAACCTCAACATCGCTCTTTTTCACTATGCTCTCAAAAACGCTTGTAAACAGTGCTTTGGAATCCAAAGAAAAAAAGACTAACAGAACTGAACAGATTTTATGCTCACTCATATACAGCATACGACCGCCAACGAGCTTGAAGCTATTAAAATTTTCTGCAGAGCATTAAAATTATGAAACGACTTACACCAACATAAAATGCACTTGAGAAAGAGAGACGTAAAAGGTAGCTATAAACTGTTGTGGTTTGTTTCAGTGTGCGGCTGCAGGAAGGCGTAACGTCCACTACAAAATAGGCTTTGCGAAACAAGAAAATTCTAGCACGCATGATGGTGCTACACATCCAAGGTACAACACGAAATGATTTTGTTCAGGAGTTACGCAAGTCCTATGAAGAAAATGAATTTTTCCCAGTGGCAACGCCTAAATACTGACGATATAAGGAATAACCGATAATTCGGTTAATCGCCTCTCTGAGCTTAAGCACGTCATCTAATATCTTAACGGACATATAGAAGGATTGTAACATCACGTGCGTTTTGCTGGAGCACAAACGACTGTGACTGAGCAAATAAGTCTTCTGACAAAGTACGACTGCTAGGTAGCTGGATACAGTTACTTAATAATGCTATTATCACGTTGTGTGACAAAATTGCGCTGACGTCCAAATCCTAACCACTCAAACAAGTTAATGTTTCGAATGTAGCCGGCGCTCGAATACTGTTTTTCGATGGACGCACGTTCTTTGGTTGTGATTGGCAAACTTAGAAGACATTAGCGTTCGGCGACCTGTAAGGGATTTATTTAAACTATATTCTAATTGTTGTATATCATACACTTATTGAGTAAGATTTAACTTTTATTGAAATAACTCAGCTGCAATTGCAAAGCTTGAGTATCGTGGTTTATCAAAACGCACTTGACATCTTAGCCACCAATAGTATAAACTTTCTTAAAAACATTGACGCCAGCCCTTGTTTAAGAGTGACCTTCATTTTGACAGAATTTGAAATTGTGCTATCTTTTTCCCTACACTAAGACAGACGACAATGCAACAGAACGTCACACACTATTTGGATTCCAACCAACTCCCATGGACAAGCCTGTCAATCTATTCTACAATTCCAAAGGATCTTCAACGGTACTGCATTCCCGAGAAAATGTAACTTATTAGAGTGGTTGTTAACAGGAGGATAACTTTAACAGCTCAAAGTGTGAATTTACTGAATCGCGATTTGCCGTAAATGCTTGTCAGGTAAAACAGTAAGGCATTGTTCAGTACTTTCATAACATTTAATCGGATTCCCGGCGATTGATTTTAGGCTCGTGCTTCAAAAAACGTCATTATGTCAATTTTCTTGTGTCTCTTGATTTACTGTATGCAATACGTCCACCGAGGTGAAAACGCGCCTGAAGGTTGGAGATAATTTTTTTCTGAAATTTACTAATGCATTGGTGGGGTCAAAACGGTTAAAAAACCTTGATCTCACTCCAAAACAAACCTAGCTTGATTTTCAAGAAATGCTTGCAGCATGAAATCTAACCCTGAAACAACTACAACTTACAATCATCGACAAGTGCTCACCAGAGATGTTTATGCAAAACATGAGACATTTTCAGCCGGAACTTGTGCAAAAGAGCCGCAACGCAGAAAATAGGCCGCAAATAGATTTGCCGCATTGCGATGACGCTCCATAACATGGAGTGGTATTTACTACATAGATGTTTTGAATAAAGAGCGATTTACAAAATGTACAGAAAAAAAACGAACAAGCATCGAAGTTCTCTTGAAAAAAACCCTATCTCATCCTTAAGGAGCAAATCACTATTAAGCCAGTTTTCAGTTTCCGTCCAGCATTTTGCTTGTATAAATCTAAAATGCTGACGCTGTGTTGAGCACATGATGGTGCCACTCCCAAGACAGTAAAAATCGTAACTGTTCGTTTAAATAAAACCTGATGACCTGGATCGAACCGGTAATTAGGCAGTAGAAATTCGCGTGCGAAGGGTTCATTTACTGATGATATGCATGAGTTCATGAAACTTTTCATCCAATCGCTTACATCAGTTTTCGAGACAGGAAGCATTCGTGTTTTGCTTACCTTTTCGTAAGACAAGGGGCCAGCGATATGTCAGTAAACTTGTTATCTAGCTGAACGAAGCTGGTGGCGTACAGCTCACGAGCTGATACGCCGCCTTCCGCTTTCTTCATGTCGAAGGAATTTTTGACCGAATCGACATTCGGTTTGATCAGGTCAAAAACGCCTCTGCCCGATTCTGACTTGCTCTTCTTCATCTCGTCGCTGGCAGGGTCAGTGGTGGTTTTTAGAAGATAGTACTTGTAGAGCACCTTCGTAGGCATGTCCGGAGAAGACTCGATGGCCACAATTAGGTAGTACAAAGGATATCGATTTATTTTCACGAAAAGCTTGTTTTCACTTAAACGACCTGAAATAGATCAATAAAACTTGTGCCTTTAACATTTGCAAAGCAGTGCATTAAATGTTGCTTTCTACCATGAACGATTAGTTGCTTACGTGAAAAGAAATCTTACTGTTAATGACCAAATTGCTTGAGCGTTACAGAAAACCGATGAATAAAGGCAATTACAAGATTCCTTTAAAGAGCAAGACAACACAAATAATAAAACATGCAGTGATATCAGGTAAGACTTCGACAGCTACAATACTTAGTTGGTCTACAGCACTACGTAAAAACATTGCCAACAAATTTCTAATCAACAACTGCATCACTTTCAAACCAAGGAAACACTTAGTCAAATCTACTCACTGATAGGGTGTGTGGCTTCATTCACCAGCAACAAGCGATCAAGACACACCACAGGGAGGTGGGTAAGCGAATTCTTGCATTTTTCTTTGGATATTAAATTTCGCAACATTGTTATCCATGTGAGGAGCGTTAAAACATTTTCATTTATTTCTTTTTCCATCTGCAAACGAAAAATGTGATGTCCAACTAAAACTTTACTCAGTCATACTCACACCGCATAAAGACTCTTTCACACATATCAATGAACGGTTTCACAAGTGTACAAGAAAAACAAAATTAAACAATAGCTGAAGAACAGTTAATTTACTTTTTCAATTCGGAACTCATCTATGTTGTGCAGAGATGGTACAAACATGCCAGTTTGCGGGTCAACATATATGCTGAGGCAATCTCGGTCTTTCCAAGGTTCAACTAGAGGCACAAGCAAGACTGATGACTGGCCATGCATATCTTTTGCAAAGAATGATGGGTCAGATCTGCACAAGATTTTCAAGCATACAAGAACATAAGTGCTGTATCAAGATAGAATAGAGTAAATATGACACTAACGAAAACAACTGCCACATACAAATTTGCTCACATGTATGTGAGCAGGCCTGCAACCAGGGGGGCAACTAGGCAATTGCTCCCTAGAAACTTTCAAAAACATGTTTAGTTGTTACGTACAACAATTTACAATCATTCTACCCTATCCTGAGCATATCAGTTGGCTGTGCAATGTATATGAAAGTACATGTTGGAAGATTTAAAAAAAAATTTAAAACAAGTAAAGTTCATGTGTCAAAATATTGTTTCAGACTTGAGAAATTTAAGAATCACAAGGTGAAATCACATTGCTTCACTGCACAATACTGTATATTTCGCTTGCACCTTTCAGAATTTTATGAACATCAACAAACCTGATATGCTTCTGCAGCATTTGTTTCAATTCACACAACATGTGATATGATCGAATGCATATGGTTTGGTTCAGGAGACGTTCCAGTGAGAGGTGTTTGATGTGAGATGCAGATTCAACAAGTTCTACATCATCAAATGGCAGAGATGGATTATGTACAACCTACAGATGCAAATCACTGTTAAAGCCAAAATAAAGAGTTCAACGTAATTCTTTAAAATTGCTCCACAGACACAAGGTTACAATGATACTTTTTGTTACAGTTTCAACTGTCTTAACTACCTGTCCCCATGCAGATTGAATGATCTGCTAAACTGAGCCAAGCTAAACATTAAAGTTTGGCATTAACTTTCGTAACATAAACTATGCATCTGTAGTATGTTTGTATAGGGAACACAATGACTTGACATTTACAGTACTCACGACCACATTGGTGGGTTGAAATCACACAAACTACCATTTATGCAGATGATATGAATATAATGTGAATTCTGGGCAGACACACCACAGAGATGGAAATTAGATTTTATTACTCACCTGAAGTGGTTTGGAACCATCAACAGGAGATTGATGAATAGATATATTCAATGGCTTAATTTGCTTTTTATATGGATTTGCCCTCCAATAAGAGAGTACCAGTTTTTGTCCAGGAAGATATTCATCAATTTGGATAAACATGCCCCATCGCACCTTCATCAGCCTATCAGCTTGAGCTTGCAAAACTTCAAGCTTAAGTGAAAGACAAAAACAATGTAACAAGTTGAACATATCCACCAGTGGTTTATCATTGGCAAAAAGTCTGGATTGAACAAGTTCATGAAGGTAGTTGACCTGCATATTATGGACTAGGGACTTCCCACTTCCAACTTCACGATCTTCAACGAGGAATTCCAGCCTAAGTAAACGCCATGGAATGTCAGACCCATCTCCCATTAAAGTTACAGCAGCTCGGAATTCACCAGGAACATGTAAGTAAACAACACCCTTTTCGACCTTTAAATCTGCAACTTGCAGTGGAATTATCTCGGTTACAAGCCTATATAATATAATTTGTTCAATTCGTTTCAAAGTAGCTTTCTTTTCTTTTGGCAGTATTGGATCAGGAGGAACAATTTTTCTACGAATACAGGTGGGTAGCCTTGGATATGTTCCTGTTGTCAAAACATCAACAGCAGCAGGAACAGAAAAGTTGGGAAGACGAGCTTGTACAACAAGTTGATTGGCTAAGATGTGCAATTTGTCAGCAGTATCCACAAACAGCATTGCCTGAAATACATGGAAGCTTCATTATCATTTATCACACAGACTAAACAACACAAAACTTTCAGCTTGTGTGAAAAACTGAGGGTTACTGTCAGGGCTGTGGAGTCGGAAGTACCGTCATCCGACTCCGACTCCGGGCAATTTCGATTATCCGACTCCAACTCCGACCTTCAGCTGTATTAGTTACTTAAAGTGATAATTCTTTTCAGATGAATTCATAAACCCTACTTGCACTTTCCAGGAATACGGAAACTTGTTTTAAATCTATGTAAATGCACGTTCATCTCTCACTTTTGCAAAATACGATCAAGCAGAAGTTAGTCTTTTAAATTTACAGAAAAAAGTACTCATCTAAAAAAAACACAATTAAAATTATTAGAGAAGGCTGATAATCGATTTTAAAGCAGATACCTTGCAAACGATATCAGTAAACAAGTAAAATTAAAAAATGTATGCATTCTACTAGTGAGCATGTGCACATATTGCGCAACGCGGTTGATAAACTCGCTCGGGCATACTCTCTCAAATGACTTCATTGAAACAACTTTTTATGGTCGAACGCTGTCAAGCTTCAGCTATGTTGAACGTACATGTGTCGCTATATTTTTCCTCAGATGGCCAATTGAACATGTTACAAGTAAGCTCTTATACAGGTCAAAATCCACAAACTACCAACCAAGAAAGTAAAACAAGTTAGTTTAAGTTTTAGCTT
>Ga0210059_1000918_pt1 | contig 41964 bp, 28 predicted proteins | sample Ectturendosymbi2_FD_188042 | JGI IMG/M metagenome (GOLD analysis project Ga0210059, IMG submission 188042) | Ecteinascidia turbinata endosymbiont from Florida, USA - Sample 2 (SPAdes) (version 2) | ecosystem: Host-associated > Tunicates > Ascidians > Unclassified | place: Key West, Florida... | reverse complement strand
TTTAGCTGTTTCGCAACGTGCTCGTTTGCTTTTTCCGGTAGACGTGCTCGTTTGCTTTTCCTCGTTTGCTTTTTCCGGTAGCGTTTGCTTTTTCCGCTCGTTTGCTTTTTCCGGTCGAGAATGTGCCAACTCAACTGCACATAGAGTTAGCTACGAGACGAGAGTTTATGATATAAACACTAAAGTGTATTCTTACTTACTACGAAAAAACATTTCATCGGCTAGAGAGTGACTCGGCAAGAAGCAACATTCCCACGAACAATAAGCAGAAGTCAGAGATTACAAACAGAAACACGGGAAAAATAACATGTCAATATGGCCAGCCAGACTGAGGGTGAAGGTGCTTCGAAGCTTATGTCGTGATTTTCTACTTCCTGTTAACGCCACTGCTTTAACTTACCATTGTAGCTTGAATGTTTTCTTGGAAAAAACGATTCAGTCGCAGCGTTTCAACTAATACCGCCAGATCCTTGCGCTTTTTCTCCTTAGAAACTTTGCGCTTTTTAGCTGCTGATGGCAAATGCCATTACAGGTTTCGACATCGCGCAAGCTAAACACTGCAATCTCGTTTCCTGCTCTTTCGTCCTACAAATCGACTGATTAAACCCGTTTCTGACGGACCACGCAATAAGATGTGGTGCAAATGGCTTGACTACCTTCATTTGTTTATTATGATGTAAAGCAGGGTCTCCAAACTTTTTTGTCCAAGGATCACATAAGCTATTACACAGCAGTCCGAGGGACCGACATCTTACGTAGTGTGACTGTTTCGGGATATGTTGCATTCTCCCAAACCAACAAGTTTTTCGTAAATATGTTAATTTTCGTAAAGAATGTCTTCGCGGGGAGTAGTTTGCAACGATAGTAACTACCAAAAGAAAAATGGGGTTCCACCATACGTTGCCTTTCATGACGAAACAAAGGGCCGTAGTTCAGCTGCGGCCGTGGGCGTCGGAAGAAGGGGGCCTTAACCCCCTGGATTTTGAAAGCTTTAGCAAAAAAGGTGGTTGTTTAGTTTCGACTGGGAAAAAACAATTTTTTCCACTTTTGGAACCTCCCCTGCTACAATTTTGAAAACGTCTCGTTGTGCCCCCCCTAGAAAAACCCTTCCGATGCCCATGATTGCGGCTACCTCCAGACGTTACAAGAAGTTGCTGGATCATTGATACTAAACACTGCAACCACAGGAGGACTAACTACAGCACGCAGATAGTATCGTGTTCGCGACATTGTGCAGCCGGCGTGATGCGCAAGTAGATAATGCCCATGTCAAAAGAACGGTTATTAGGAAAAAGTTACAAGAAAAATATAAATACATTTGCAGTGAACAAAACCGAAAACACTGTATTATATTCAGCAGTGATTACTAAAACTGGCAGTAAGTCAAATCTGTAGAGAAATCAATAATGGTACTTAATGCAACATCAGAATATAGAGTTGTATTCTTGTATCGCTTCTGAATCGCGACAATTTTTCAAATGAGTATTTTATTTGAAACAAATAAATGCCATCACGCAGGCCCCCTTGGAGCGGAGGGCCCGGGTCAATTACCCCCTCCCCTTAATCCGGCCCTGACCAGAACAGTGAACCTCGCTCTTGTACTGTACAATATTAGTGTCATACCCGTCATTGCAATAATTAAGCCAATTAAGCTGTTGATTTCGGGTTTTCTAAAAATTTTGGTTCTCAATCCCAATTTCCAGGGGGGCATATGCCCGTTTTGCCCCCACCATGCGGTCGCGCATGACCAACATTTATATGAAATAAACTTCAAAGAAAAATACATAACGAAGGTCACAGAGAGACAGAACCGTTGAGTGACCAACTTAAATCTCAGCACTTTGCAGGCATCCAAATTGCCATGACAGCTCCTGTAGTCACGGGAGTTGAATCCAACCGTTGCGTTTTTTGTCCATTCAACTACTCCGTCTCCTTCTACATCTCTCCCGCCCATCAAGCCGATCCTCCAAAGCCGACATCCCCGGACGTTTACATCGACGCAACGCCTGCCACCACCTTCTACGTGAGGTAAAATTTGTTTTCGTGGACGAAGTGACACTTCTTGCGATGGAAGGCCTAACGTTTGTGAATCATAGGCGTGGCCAGGAGTGGCCAAGGGTCACGCACCCACCAAATTTCTTGCATGTCTTCTCGTTTTTTGCTTTGAAAGGCGTGTCCCAAACAAAATACTGTTGCATGCTGTATTTCAAAAGATTTGCCACCCCTAAAACGTTTCGGCTGGCTACACCACTGTTGTGAATGATCTTTAGGCTACCAGGATGAGTGTTTAAGTAAATGTTCTTAATGTTCATTTACTTTTTGTTTATTTTCATCTTTGCTGTATTTTCATTCACTCTGAGATGAACTACAGAAAAACTGTTTTTATTTACATAACGCATCTTGTTCCACGTGTAAGAAATAATTAGCGCAGGGGTCTCAAACACGCCGCCCACGGGCTGCATGTGGCCCGCGAGGGGGATTTGTGCGGCCCGCGATGCTTTTGGGGAATTGTCAAACAATTAACACTAAACGTTATTTAGTTAATTCACCGATGTTTGAAAGTGCTCAGGCAACGAGTGAACAAATTCCTTCTAAATGAACGTAGAGACGGTTAGAAATAACTTGTCTATAACTCATGATGCCTTTTGCAGGAAATAAGGCGTACATGCTGTTTCCAGTAAGGTTCAGGTACTGTCATTTTTACGTCAGCGTCATAATGCGGCCATCTAGTAGTGATAATGCGGCCGTCAGGTTACTTCAGTAGTCCTCAATTGGCCCTCGGAGCAATTTGAATTTGAGAGACCCCTGAATTAAGGGATGATCCTTAACCTTAACTACGATCGACAGTCAAACATTTTTTCTTTTTTGGCGCAATTGCAAAATGAATTTCAAGCAGATAAAAAAGACTCAGCGGGACTGATCAGAAACCACTAAAGCTTGCCACTAACGGTTTACGATCGGGTTATATTTGAGACTTTGTGTTGCATGGGATTTGTCCAATCTCGTGCTTGGCGCTGATTACTGGAAGGCAGAGGTCGGGAACCTATGGCTCGCGAGCCAGGTTTGGCTCTTTTGATGACGGCATCTGGCTCGCTTGATATTTTCTTAACGTGATTGTTACGGATGAAACTTTTTCTGTAATTTTCCTACAAAACCATCAGCAACACCATGCAGCACCAGAAGTCGCATTAACAGTAAGAAGCATGTTATTGAAGAGAAAATTCAGACATTTGCCATTGCTTAAAATTGTTGATTTTGCTTAAAAATGCTCACGTTAGTTAAGTAAGTTAGTTGCATTAAGTGTTGAAAGATATTGTATGGCTCTCACGTAAATACAATTAAAAATATGTAGGTTTCATGGTTCCCTTAGCCAAAAAGGTTCCCGACCCCTGCTGTAGGGTATCATGGTATCACACCTCACGTCATTTTGGAGGACATGTGCTGCTTTTTCACAAATACAAAATATTCTTCGACGACGCTAAAAATGCCGTGTTTCAAAAGCTACGCTGCTATACGATCTTAACAGCCATTGTATAGTGACAATTTCTAATTTTAGCTTCCTCCGGCACATTATGCCAATATTAGCCTTCGGCTACAGTAAACAATTGTAGTAAAAACACAATTTGAAAATTAGAAACACATTTGCAGCTCTACAAAGAAGGTTACTTTTCCTGGAGTACTCTCTTGAGATGTTGGAAACCTCTAATTGTCACAAACAGCTCTTGGTAATTTTCGAAAGCTTCACGCTCTGGTTTCAGACGTGATTGGACTAAAGCCTGTCTTCGAGAAAGCTTTTTCCTTAAACATCATGAAAAACTTGGTTGATCACCATCGCACTGTGCATGACCGTGTGGCATTGCCCAATTGCTATTGGTGTTTTATTAACGCTCTCATGCTTGGAACTTTTAAATACAACATGCTGAAAAGCCTGGAGTGCACGCCCGAGAAGTTGTAACTTCACAATCGCAACCAACTAATGCATCCGGAAAGAGATCCTCTTTCCGAATGCTTGGAGCGAATGTAGATCTTGCTTCACCCCAACCAGATCTGTGCGCCTGGTTAGAGGAAAATGATCTTGCAATTTAATCATCCGCACGACGACGACGTATGGCCATAAACTACGAATCTACGTCCAACGTTTATAGTTCGTGGCAACTGTATTGGTTATTTTTCCTTGGGGGTGTATTTGAGAGTAGAAGAGGGGGCATACGGCGTTCATGCTTCACTTATGTTTGTTTTTGTTGAAATCGACATATAACATTATTAAAAAGACAGGAATAAAATCTATAGAGAAGTTGTCAATTGTTTCAAACGCATACGGTATCGGTATGAGATCTGTCGTTTGATAGCTAGTAAAATGCGTTTATTCACCACATCTCGAGTATACCTCGTACACAAGAACGCGACCGTTGTCATGATTTATTAGGACAATTAGATTCTTCGTCAGGTACATGTTTCTAATTGTTCTGTTGTTATACTTCCAACCTCGCTATTAATCGTTCTGTTGTGTCTGTTTTTATCAATCTGCGTTGTTCAGACAAGGTGTGTTTGTACTCTGTGGACTCGTGTCTGTTTAAAAACCTTGAAATTAAAATTTAAAAAAATAATTGATCTGCACCGTTGGAAAATCACTGTAATACAGCACAAGCTTCTTCTCTGTGGTAAGCATTTGTAGTGGTCGAAAAGCCCAAGTCGGCCATTTGTCCGAAAGTCCGTGGCTTGCACATCTGGTTGAAAATGCACTTGTTTGTTTGAAAGCAACATGATCGCAACATTAAGCAACAGGAAGTTCTGCACTCAGGCGCAAGCGTTGCCTTCTTGTGGATTGGTTTCATGCCCTCTTTTTTTGCAAGTGACAGAATACAAAGCATTAATTTCGTTGGTGTTTTTTTCAACATGTTCTGAACAGCACTGATTTATGTTTTTAGATATTTCGACGGTTACGCCAGGAGAGATCGGTCCAAGATTGCGGCTTATCAGCTGGCGGAAGCCCTTCGACGTAACAACGTGACAGCAAGTGCATACAACAGTCGTGTCATGTTCATCGCCGAGTATGATAATCCTTGGAAATGGTGGAACCGTCACAATGAAATCTGGTTCTTTCATAGCTTTGGCGACAGAACACAACGCGACGATGCCTTGTAGATTCAGAGATGATTTTGGCGACGAAAACTGTTGAAAGAATTTGAAATTGGTTGTTCGTCATGCAGCATCTGTACATTGATGTTTTATCATTTCATAGTGAGCTCTTTCGTTCTGCATCAGTGTGACTCTTATAACTGTTTGTTTTTGTTAGTCTTGGGAATAAAACCTTGCAAGCATCTTTGCTGTTCGAGAAAACCTCAGCGTCTTCAAGCATGGAAATGAAAGAGTTGTATAGTTGAATGCACTGGCTGCTCGTGACTGTAATTTGTGGAGGTGCTGCAACTCATAACAAGGATTTTGTATCGACTGAACAATATCACGTTTTTCACGGCGACGCAGACTGTTGTGACCAGTGGCATCAGGGGGGCAATCAGCTCTTCATTTCGGGGGGGGGGCAATTATTTTCATGAAATTTCATTCGATGACGTCATCGTGCTTATTCAACCGTGGTACAACTTTTTCGCAAACAGTCACTTATCATACCACTGTATGGTGCGAAGGATTTTTGCCCGAATTCTCTCAAACATGCCCGAAAAAAAACTCCAAAAATGTGACCTCTAAACAAAAACAAAAGCTCTTCATGTCATTTTGGGCGCCATTTTTTTCAAATCGAACCATGTTGGGCGCTATTTTTGCTCAGATTTTCAAGGAGTTTGCTTAGATTTTCAGGGAGTTTGTGTAGGTTTTCAGATATTTTGCCCAGATTTTAGAGCATTTTGCCCGGGTTTTAAGGGATTTGCCCGGATTTTCAGGGATTTTGCCCAGATTTTCACCAAATCAAAACTTGCACTACCGCTTCCTACAGCAGTGGTTTAGATTAAGACGAATGCAAAACTCTAATTTCGGATAGATATGAAATGATCGCCAATCTTGCTCTTCGTTCACTGGATCATGGGTTTTCTGGAAGTGGTGGAAATCTTGCAGAAAACTTTCTATCAGTGAAGGAAATGTTTTCTTAACTCTAAAAGAAATTCCACTGCCAATCAAAACACTAAATTCGTCAAAGGAGCCAACAACTTTTTCATTTTCAACCTTACACTTTTCGGTTTTTTGATGGGCGTGTATTTGTTGGGAATTGTTGGCAAAGGTGTGAATTATTGTGAAATTTACTGTTTTTTGATAAAGAATAAAGATCAAGAAATCTTCGCTCAATAATTGGCACAATTGCACTTCCATCATCAGAAGCATCTGCTTTCATCATGACGTCCATGTCCACCTACCGAATGATCTCATTCTACAAACCATTCTTGACCCGCACCATGAATTCAAATGGATTGCTCGAAATTTAAATGGATCGCAATGGTGTACCCAGACACTTTGATTGGAGTGGTCAAATGCAAAGATGTCTTGCTTTGCTCGCATGAATTCAAAGAAATATTCATAAAGTGACGTCATTTTGCTACAATGGCCCACGTGTCCCCAAGGGCTACACCCCTGTCTTACAGTATACCTTGTTGTTCTGTATAGCGTTTTATAGCAAAGGCAGAGTCTTAAAGCTTTATAAAATTTCGGTATTTATTTTATCAGTGGTGGGTTTCAGTTGTCAAAGTTGTTATAGCAGTAAATAATTTAGTCACTTTTGAAATGCTGGAGCCCTACTCACTGCAGTATGTTTGTGTGGTCTCTAGTAGTAAGCGATTTGACACTTACACTGTTTCTGAAATATATGAGCTTTAGTAAGCAAATTTGTAGCGTCTTTGATGCGGATCCTACGCTTAGGTGTTTCCAACTGGATTGCCAGTATACAGAGCTTCCATGTTGAAGTTCTAGATGTAGATATTAGTTAAATCAGCTAGAACAGTTTCTGGTGAGTTTACTTGGAAAATCATGTCTACCATGAGTTTGTTTCATGTGGTTAGCTAAGGGCGTTGCGAAAATACTTTGCTGTGCAAAACATGTCTTCATGCTGTTTACCATCAACTTATAGTGCAGAGCAGAGGTCGGCAACCTTTCTCTAGTCGCGGGCCATAAATAAACTCTGCAAATTATAGCGAGGTCGAGCCGTACTAATTTTCCACCAATTCCTACTAATTTTCCACCAACACCCTTTGCTGTTTTCGATGTTGATAAAACATGAGAATTTATGGAATTTTATTCAGATTAACTCCTGATTTTCACAGTTCATAACGAAAGCTCAGAATACGACCTACAGTCCATTTATCACACACTGCGGTTTCTCATAAGTATTTCCTCACAAAATGCAATACAAGGAGTTGCGTGGAGGGAAGATTCATAAAATATAATACCACTAGGCGGGCCATGCAGTTAAGACAATTTGTAAAGGGTCTGCGAACCGGATGGTTTTGCTTGGCGGGCCAGATCTGGCCCGCAGGCCGCAGGTTGCCGACCCCTGGTGTAGAGGATAAAAACACTACATGTAGTATTGTGTGGAAAATGGCAACTTGAAAACGGCATAAATAAACCCTGTGTCCACTGAATGGATTGTGCTTTTTTGGTCCATAAAACTGTGGCTACTATAACAAAGGAGTTTCCGTACAGCTAATCAGGTCGACAACTAGACAATGTTTGCGATGGGGGCAACACGGTCCCGCATGAAAATGTATATATCCGAAAAATAAACCTACAAAAAAGCTAAAAATCACGTAAATTTAATGAAGAGAACTTCAGAAGTACACGAAAAAGCTATAAATTCCAAGAAAAGATCGTATGGCTATTTGTTGTGGAGAAAAATGTAAGAAAGGCTTTAATGTCTGTTGAAAAACTAAGGCAGTTTTAGACTCAAAGCCAGCACCACAATAAAATTCTAAGGGGCACTTGTTGCAGGTGTCTGCATCGCCTTGAACTACTGAGGCAAGCATAAGACGGTAATTTTTGGCATTGAAGGAAAGCAACCAGCGGCAAACAGAGGTCACTCAATGAGATCACTCTACTGACACTAGATTGCACTATCATTATATAGGGATAAGTGAATTACAATAATTCGCTTGTGGTGATTATCACAGTGAGTTGTTACTTATGGGCACCATCTGCCGGTCACCATTTATTTGCATTTACATGTGGTGCCCTCTCCAGGACGTCACACACTACACACCAGAGAAGCATACTTTCACGTTTTTCCGACAAGCGACCAAATAGATAACACCTGCGTGGGGCCCCAAAAACAAACGGCTAAGTAGATAACACCTGCGTGGGGCCCCAAAAACTATGATGGCCGAGGGCCCCCCACTTCCTAAATCCGTCCCTGCACATGACCTAAATTTTTTGTGAGTTTCACATCTGTTTTATGTCATCTGTGCTTGAAAAACCAAACACAGTGCAAATATGTATAGCGGCATAAAGACCTTGAAGCACAACGTGAGGACCACGTTGCGACTCGCTTACCACGGCTGTAAAAATCTCACACACACGAGCAAAACACGTCGAGTGAAAAGCACCCAAATGGTTGCAACTGCTAGGTTCATGATTCGCGTGTTTGTTACTTTTTCACACTGCTAAATAAGAATCAAACGCAACGACACTGTCTCGCGAAAGGATGTGAGGTTGAAACCAGAATCGTTGTTGCCAGAAAGTCTTCAATAGCAGGGCTTTACATTTACGCACGACGACTTGACATTCTGAAACCTTATAAAATCTCCACGGGTTTACAGTGTTTCATATTTCAATTGGAGGGGCTTGTAGCTTTGTTTGTTGGGTCTAAGCCCAACAATGCCCCCGTGGCGACGGGACAGCTTTAAACTTCCCTGATGTCAACACTGAAATACGTATTAAGCGGTTGTAGTGTTTCAGGAAAGGTTAACCACACTCAGCATTCGTTGAATTAAAAGCGACAAACTCAGGCAAACAAATTGTAATGAATTCATAGATGATTTTGTTGCGAAGAATTAAGGCATGGAAAAAACTTCTTAATTGTTGACTGTGCTATTTTCAGCTTTGCTAGATTCAAGGATTGTCGTTTTTTATTTCTTAATTAATTTTTCATTCTTTTGAATCTTGAAAAGGCTTTTCTTCTGAGCAGTTAGCGACCATCAAGCTAAGAAATAAGGGTCCGCGCTGTTGAATATACTACGAATGGCTAATCTAGGGCATCAGACCCAACAGCGCTTTTGTCATTTTCTTGTTGTTTCCCTATTCTCTGTCTCTTTGGTAAAGAGTTATGTGGTTACCAGTTGGGAAAGTGATATTTGTTTGCTATTCAATCAACCCCATCAATATCTTCTGATTTGCTTAGCAGGTTAGCAGTACAAACTTGCTCAAGTTAGCCTACACACTATAGAAATCTGATTTCTGAATGATTTTTGTTAAAGAAAATCAAAATGGAAAAATCACATTTAAACACCAAACGAGCTTTCCGTAATAGAAACCCCAACAAAGCTACTGTAATTCTCAGAAGCAGCAAGTATGTTTTATTGTAGGATACTGCTGCTAGGCCTACACATAGCTCTTATCTGCATTACAACCTTAAGCTTTCACCAAAACTCTTTCACCTTATTCACAGGTGACAATCGTTACGATTCAGCAAACACGGGGCGCAGCCACCTTGCTTGAGTATGACGCTATTGTCGGCATGCAGCTTGGCCAACCGTCATATTGAGATTCATGGAAACTTGTTGGAAGACCCTGGCGTTATCACCTCAAAATCTGATTAGTTGAATGAAACTGAATCTCATGAATAATTAAGACATACATTTTTGACGAATATTTATCGAACTGATCATATATCGGCAATTGACTCTATGCGCACCACATTTCGTTGGAAGCCCCCCTTGGATCTTGAGGCCCGAGGCTTAAGCCTACATAGCCTATTGGTAAATCCGGCCCTGTGGACAATGTACTTTCTCTTTGCCCGGGTCATGTTGATGACGTTGCGAATGTTGAAGGAGTGGGAGAAGCATACTGAACTTGAAGACGTCCGTTCCAGCAAACAGTGACTCTTTATCACATACCATTGCACTTGTGAGGATCGTAGGACTATTTTGATAGTGTTTTCACGCCACTGATACGGTACAGACGGGCATGTTTTTTATTTTGTCCTGAAAAGGTCAATCGCGCGCGTCATTATTGTTTCAATTTTCATTTCACAGCTGAGTGGGCTGGCCGACAGAGGAATTGTGCGAAAAATTGAAAGGAGCCCTGAAGGTATTTTTCTGCCTTGGTTATTAAATGATGCTGTCCTTGATTCGTCAGGTTTTTTAAGCTCACACTGCTGCGGATCGGTCGCCACCCGAAAATCTCGTACAGTATTTCTATGTCTTCTACTACCTGTGCGATTGTTGCGTTTATTAGGTTGCTGGCTTCCCTTTGTGCATTTAGTGATCCTGTCAACGTTTTACAAAAAAGTTGTCTCTCAGCCCGGTTGGTTGAGTTGCAGTACTCTGAAATTGGAGCGTCTTTCGAAGGAAGCAAAGAAGTAGTGCGGCTTGAGAAATTAGCACAGTTCGATTAACAGTAAATTTTTGTCAATAATGGTAGATTGTGTGTTTGTAATTTGTATTTCTGACACCGATATCTCAACCAGGGTTACACGTGATTGAACACGACAGAACCAACTCAAGCCTCGCAGCGATCATCTGAGGAATCTGCCAGTTTGTTTCTGCTTTCATACTTCTGCGAAGATTAGAACTTGCACGTATCTATTTTTCCATAGTTGCCAGCCACAAATGACGAAAAGTAAGTCGATCACAGTTTATTTCACAGGGAAATTAGTTTCGCGTTTTCAAACGCATCTTCAATCCTGTAAAACCGTGAGCAAACCTCACTGGCGAAATTTTGACACTTGAAAACTAGTATAGAAAGAAACACACACGATCTGTGGCTAGTTACAATGAGCAATAAATTTGCAATTTTAAAAGGTTGACCTTCCTGGAGCTTCATAAACGTATCCACTGCTGAGAACATCTGAGTTGGCAACGACTTAGTAAAAGCACTGTTGCTCTGGGGTAACAAACAAACTCAGAGGAACTTTCGACCAATACTCTACTGCAGTAAATAACACTCTATTTCGTGCCTATTGCATGTCAATGTATGCTTGCCAGTTGTGGAGCAAATACACACAGGCTAGTATGAAGCGCTTACGCGCTGCGTATATTACAGTAATGCGTACCGAATCATGCATTACATACCCGGAAATGTGAGTGTTCGCCCACGCCAGATTAGCCATTGTGTCAGTACTTTTGATGCCTTGCTGAGAAACAATTTGTATGGATTTTTTATATGCTCCGCATCTTCATCCAACTTTTTTATCCGATCGCTTCAATTCTCCGATGCTTTTTGCAAAACTTCATTTTTCCTCAATATTCAACGCTGCTGTATGATGGCGACCAACTGCAATAGTTGTTGGTGCACTGTTTCGGTGTTTGCGTCTCATCAGTATTGCTTATATGTGCGGTTAAAAAAGGAATCTTTTGTGCAATACGTACAAACCAAGCATACAAAAAGTAAGAAATATAAATGGTGCACTGGTAATTGCCACATTCTGCTTTAAAATTCAGGAAAATTAACTGGCTGTCGATCTCATAATAGATGTGTTGCAAAGCATTTTAAACTTTGATCGGAACAGTTTGCATGCTTCTGTGCGCCAATGTTCACCCCCATTTCACTTATTTTTCACTTTTTTCTTTTTCTCTGTAAGCTCTTTACCTCCAAGTTTGATGCTAGAATGCCTTCATTTCTCTCACACCACTGGATCCCTGCATTATGATGGGTGAATGACACTACAGTTGGCGTGCTGTTAAAGTGTTTTGCTCATCTAAGTGTTGGTCATGTGCACACACAGATTCCGTAACGCGCTAAAAAGTGGCTTAACATTTTTTGTGCTCTTGTGTTGTATAATTGCGTCTGTGATATGGACCACGAGTCTGCAATAAAAACCATTATTATATTTTTATATATAACCCCACGTGCGTGATGCCAGGCGCCAGAGTCAAGCCAAGTGGTAAACAAAGCGTGATGGAATGTGTCACTTGGAATGTGCCACTTGGAATGTGTCACTTGGAACGTGTCACTTGGAATGTGTCACTTGGAACGTGTCACTTGTTAACTCTATCTTGTGACGTGGCAACATGCTAACAACGGATATTCGTTGTCAACATGTATATCCTGTTGCCTCTGTCATTGGTGAGTTATGCAAAGATATATTGCACCGTAAGCATTGACGTGATGGAAACAACATGCAGTTCTTTGTAACGTGAACCGGAACAAACGAGCTGTCCTCTACTTGATCTTATGTCACTTTGGTGTGTAATATTACAATGAAAGCACGTTTTTACAGAGTTTTATTTTTAAAAGGATCAAACTGTGTTGTTCGCAAACATAATACAGCATGAAACCTGATTCTGGTGTCAATAGCTTTGCATTCTGTTGAACCTCACAGTAATTTGCAAAATGGATTAATAATCTAACGTTGGGAAGCATATTTATTGGACGCTAAACCTCATAAAAATCTTGTTCAAGGCACTTTATAGTTTTGCTTTCCTTTGGTCTTTCCAATTTTAAATTGAGCTCCGCTGATTGGAAAAAATTATTTTGTGTTTTTCGACTCTTTTCTGATCACTACCGTTCGTATTCAGCATTGGTGATTTAATTTTAAAGAAAGCCAACACTAATACGATTAAAATCATGTTTATCCTGTACAATTTTATATGTCCTGCAAATCTATGCTAATCAAATTTTAGAAAACTAAGTACAAAGAAATCTTTTCCTCAAAAAGTGAGTTTATAATCGTCTAAAATCAACAACTCTTTTTTGATAAAGGGTTTCTTACAAGGGATGTTGATCCTTTTTATGTTGTTTTCAAACTTCTTTTAAAATCATGCGTCATGTGCTTGACCTCCACATGGGCTGCACGGCCCGGCGGTTTTGTAGGATGAAACAATCGATTGGCTGCTCAACACCTGCTCCAAGATATAGCGCGGCCAAGCACCGGATTGTAACAACTCGCTCAAACGACGAAGAAGAAGTGGATTACTAAGATGTTCAATTTTATTACCAGTCATCACCAAACCTCCTAACATTCTGTCACCAAGCTTTTAACACTTTTGTTCCTAATCCACGAAGGCTAATTTTATCTTGGTCCGTCGAGTTTTGTCCCTGTGGCCAAATATCGTTACCGGCATTATGTTTAACACCCCAGATTGTTTATCACTTCCTGAAAGTCGGAACCACCACTAAGTTGTTTCAGTACGCGTCGACCAAGCCTCGTCAAATGACCGGCTTGAAATAAAAAGAAAAAGACACGAGTTATGGATTTTCAACATCACCTCCAATTTCATTTCATACTGTCAATTTTAAACCTGAATAAATGCTTAAATTCAAAAGACCTTCATCAATTTTTAAAACTCTGATCTACCTCAGTGTGTTGAAAAGAGAACGATTTCTGAACAATTTCTTTGATTACTTCTTCGGGTACAAATGGCAATTTGACATACACAAGCAAAGGTGCATTCCAGATTTTGCTCCGATACATGAACTAATTTAATGAACATATATAAGTACATTGTCTCTTGTTAATCAAGGTAAAATTAAAATTCAAACTTTTTTGATGACTTATCGTCTCTCTTGCATTTCAGTCCAAAACATGATGCTACCAAGTACAACAAACTTTTTGCAGTATTAAAACTGGCAGTGCAACGTTAGAAACCTATCGCTAGAAGGCGTCCTTCAGAAAAGTTCCAGACTCTAGCAAACATATGACATGAAATAGAGTTGATAAACATTTGCCTGTCCACTTATCCCTCCTCCTTCAGATGCATTTAATTCTCCACTTCTGCAGTATCTTTCAAAACTCTTTACTGCTCAGCTACAGAACGGCAACTTGGTGCGAACCGATGCTTCACAGAGCATTGCGGCTGAGCTATGCGTTCCGTTTTTTGTCCTCTGGCGTTAAACCTCCAACGTAAGTTGCTAGGCTTAGATTAATAATACAAATCCGTTGCGACTCCGGGACTCGGGTTCATCCGACTTAGCCCGAGTCTTCGATTTTAAGATTTACATGTAAAACGTGATCTTCCCTGCTTTGTATATTTGTGCCACCACTCACTTCGCTGACTTAAGTTGTTAACTCGGGCTCTTTTGATTGGGCCTTGTCACCGTTCACATATTTTCGTTTCATGTCTGACTTTTCGCGTTAATGTTGCAGGTGACCTGAATCTAAAAGTATCGGTCATAATAGGCGTTCTCTCGACCTAATTCGCTCGCGCTTTTCTCGGGCTCATCCATTAAAGCCCGAGCTGCCAAGTGCAATTAAGTATCTTTCAAAATATAAATCATATTAGATTGAATGTTTTGTTGAAATAATAAATTTGCATAAAACGTTAGATTTGAATTCCAATCCAATGGACAGTTCCTAACTTCCCATTCGAGAATAATTTCAAACGAACGATAAATTGTTCAGTAACTAGTACGCAGTGATTTACTCGGGCTCATCCTTCAGAACCCCAGCTGCTCTCAGCAATTGTTTTTTAAAGAATAATTAATATCAAATGGATTGCTTTTTTTCAAACAATTGATATGCATAGAACATTGGATTTGAATTCCAATGCAATGGTCAGTTGCCATTAGAGAATACCATCAAACAAACGATAAATTGTCAGTAACTCATGCTACTGTGAATCAGCCTAGTACGCTGAGGAATTAACTGGCGTGTCATTGCCCGCCAGAATGAGAACAAATGGTAATTTCAGTGAGGCAAGCCTCGAACGGTTGCGTTCAGTGAGTCAATCGGTATGAACAAGGCCTGGTGGTATAAATCGCATAATGAGCCCGAGTGTCGCTGTTGACCTGGAGCCGCCTCTGATACAAACGTAATGGAAACGAAAAAGAAAAACACATTTCAGGCAAGTAAAGAGTTGATATGATCTTTACTGTCTCCTTGGCAACGTCCTTGCAAGAATGATCAGTCATGCCAAGATTTTAAATGCTTGTTGCTTTATTTTCTGGATAAGCTGAAATTCAATACACGTCGTTTAACACGTGCAGCAAACGCTTCAATATATGTTGAAAGTTGCCGTCGTATTACAACAACCTAGAACATTGTTTCGAACTTTAGTAGTCGAACCCGAATGTTTCTTCTTCGAACCCGGTTTCTCCAAAATAGCCTTCTCCATTCCTGGCCAAAAACCATATCTCGTTGTGGCGATGCCACCGTCTCATTGGGGAACTGTACTCAGCTATCCACATCCGGTCACTGGCCACTCCCGATTTTGTGACGTTGTTTCGGAAAAGATCGGTCGCGAGACGATAAGCGACGTCCCTGGACGATTCCAAAGAGGCCATGCCTCCAAAATACCTGAATGCAAACTCAGTGAATTTGGTGGTGAAAATGACCGAAATTTGGCCGTCACTGTGGCGCTCAAGAAAAGAGTTATCTTAATTATCAAAATGCGATTTCCAACATTTCAGGCATTGACTGAGGCAATCGTTGCTACAGTATACAAAGACCATAGTGTTGTTGAGGATGTAAATAAGAAAAGGCCGAAAGCATTAGAAGTGGCTGAAGTCCGTTGCATGTGGTCATGTAACGTTTAATCCGCTGAAACTCAAAACACGTCCATTTTTTCACTCATGTAGTTCAACCTCCGCCCAGTGGCGATTATAGAATAAAAAAACTGGGGGGGTCACTGCGGGGCCAAAGAAAAAAGTAGGGGGGCCAACATAAATGCCTTTCCTGCATGGTGATTTTCCGTTTCAATGAAGATTGATTTGCTATGATTAACCCTATCAAACCCAACATAGGCTTGTGAATATCGTCAGAACCGTCGCCAGAAAGTCTTCAAATCGTTTAAAATTTTACTGGTTGCAAGTTATCTGCTGCATATGTCAGTCAAACGAAATTGAACGTGACATTAAGCACAAAACTGGGGGGCCAGCCAAAAATGGGGGGGCATGGCCCACCCAGGTCACCATTAAGAACCGCCTCCGCCAAACGGTACAAATGCACAAATACCTTGGCCTGCATCGCTCCTTTACGTCTTCAAAACATGGAATTTTTGAGTGTGCGGAAAGTTTGGACCAGTTACGAATACCTTCAAATTAATAAAGTTGCCAGAGACACTTTTCAGAAAAGACAAAACCTGGTGAATGATGTTCAATGCAATGTGCTCCGTCAAGGAACAATTGCCTGATGATCAGTAAGTTCCTGAATCTAAACGCTGCAGGTACTTCGTAATGAGCTGCATGTGCATTTGTTAAACCAATCTGCAAAGATATCTTCACCACATGGTGTGTTTGGGCATGGCTAGACACAGCTATGTTTCAGCTCTTCTCCATGCAAGGTCAACAAAAGCATAAACGGGCCAAGTTGCGCCGAGGACAAAAGTTTTCACGTTGGTCGCTTGCGAAATCAGAACTGGCGCAATGCCACGAAAACCAATGCAGAGCCACACGACTGGCGGTCTCTCGCCAAAGCGTGAGCAATTTGACGACACTCCGTGCGTTGTCGGCCAGCGCTCGTGACGGAATAATTATTATTAGGTAATAATTATAACTATTACGTGCAGCGCTCGACACTATTCGTGCCACGGCGCTACAGCCAAAAATGCAACTGCACAGCTGCGTTGTTGCAAAGTTTGTTGGCTGAAGGAAATTAGTTGCATTACATGATCACGCCACCAAATACAACTTAAAAATCTTTTTTGAGGAACCAACCGAATGAACATTCAATCAGTGTGCTTGGCAAAATGTTTGCTTGAAAAGCAGATTAAGAAATTTGTTTTCTAGTTTGTAGTCGAACAAGCCGGCCTATGATAATCACCAAAAGTTATCACCAGCAATTCATTCCAACCCGTGTGATTAGCTCTAGTCAAAGTTATTGCGTTGAGAAAAACGTGATAGATTAATGACTTACAGGCTCTGTGACCAGCGAATAAGGCATTGTTATTATATATTTATTAGAATGCAAACTGTAGTGCATTCAACTTAACAAAGTGCAGCGACATTCGCCAGAGATTCAGGGCTTTTCATCGAGCTAAAGTCGTCACAAGAAGGCATCGGAGACGTTTTGGCAACCAAAACATGTTTTCAGGCTATGTTAATAATAATATAGCAAATTTTTGCGGGTTAAGCGTTACCATGTTTGATTGCAGGGAGTATATGATTTCGAAATTTTCAATGCATTGTTCTCCGCACCGATTAAACTATATATATTATGTTTAAAGTACCCAGACTGGTATGTCTATATTTGACTTATATTTAAGATGCTATTCTGATAGCCAAGATAATTTGTGTAAAAAAAGTCCGTAGGGTTATTTGCTAACAATCTGCTCTACAGCTGGGGTGGCGAACCTGCAGGCCGTGTGGACATTAAATATGGCCTGCATCAGAATTTTGTTACCCAAGTTAGAACACAACACCGCCGTCAAAAGGAACTCAATGACAAGCAGATACCCAGACAGGAAGTCAAGAGACGTCTTTCTGCTCCTTTGCATAATTTGCTCTCCTTATTTTCCTTTGGAAGATAAAAATAGAAATTTATGATAAAATTAATTAATTTTGCCGTCCGCCAGCGATATTGCACGATTCACACGGCCCGTGATAGTAAATAGATTCCCCATCCCTGCTGTACAGAATCAGTGTTACTGCTGTCACATCCATGATTTCATTTGCGTCAGTGGCGTAACTAGGGGGCAAGGGGGTACATCTGCTCTGCACCCGGGCGCAGAACTTTGGGGGCGCAAAATTGAGGTCGAAATATTACGTACTAATTACGAAATGTCAAATGTCAGCGGATACTAATAATAATTGCCATTTAGAAATGTCGAATGCCATCGGCTGCTGCGGCTGCCCAGTTGCGGAATCTCATCAAGATCACCATGGTTCGCAAAGCGAGCATTTATGAACCTCAGTGACGTTTCAAAGCGGAGTTTCTGTCTCCAGCAATCAGCGCGCGCATGTGGTTTGACTCACGGTTGCGTCACAATGCTTTAAGATAGCCAGGTTGCGAACATTCCGACTTCACACTTATTCTATATGTGCGTCACAACGGGACGGGAATCCCGCGTTCACAGCGCATGCAGTGCGCTGTATTGCGCATGCTTTTAGAGCAGCGATGAAACGTAAAATATGTTGTCACCAGGGGTGTACAGAGGGGTTCAGAACGAGACGACGGCCCCGGGCATCAGGCAGGGGACATCCAAAGAGTGCAGTTGCAAAAAGTACATTTTTATCTTATAACCAGATCAGGGGTGCACAATTTTCTGTGAATGTTAGTAGCGCTCAGACGTGTTTAGTAGCGCACACATAAGCTTTGCCATACAAGAATCATATGCATAAAGTATAAAAAAAGTTCGCGCGCTCCAACTTTTTGGTGGCGCGGCGCGAGTGCGCGGCCGCATCTTTGCAACCCTAAACTAGACGCTTCTTATTGGTTACAAACAAACACAGCATGGATCTGATGGTAACTTGCCTGAGGGGGCATGCAAATGTATGTTAAGCGATCTGAGAGAGATGAAGCATTGCCATCGTTACCTTCCTTTTTTTTAAATAAACAACAACCTTAGCAATTTGTTTTATATTTCAGAAAAATATAAAGGGCGACAACGTATCAAAGTTATGGTTGTATAATTTCAGATACTATGGATAATAGAACCAATAGACAACTCTATCTCCTATCATACCTCACAAGTGCTCTTTTAGTGGGCCTATCTTATACGTGTCTGCATGAATAAATGTAACATCTAATTCCTCAATGCATACCTATGACTGGAAGAAATTTACTTATAAACACATGCCTCAGGTCCACAGAGTAAAACAAAACATTAAGAATGGCCGATTTTAACCTGGGTTATCGACAGATTTTTGAGTGCAAAAATGTCTTTCATTATAATTCATGCGCATTTTTACAGATGATCAGGGAACTTTTTGCCTAGTTTTTGCATATTATTTCACTAGTTGCTACAATTCGAATATATTACGGCAATCTGGAATGTCACAATACAACGGTTTGAAAGTTCAATCGTGACCGAAATTTCAAAGTGGGGATAGCTTCACGCAAAACGATTAAATTCTTAGCTCTACGATGGGTTGTGATTTCCAAGATTCAAAGATCCCGACGTCAATTCTGTGACGTCACAGTCATATGAAGTTTTCAGACGCATCTAGAAACGCCTACAGTATGTGCACTTCACATCTATGCTGCCTTATAACCCGGCTGGGTGGGGGGGGGCAAAACTGACTTTGTCCCCGGGCGCGGAAAACCCCAGGTACGCCAATGATCAGCGCCTGACATAAGCATTTTTTTATTATTAAAATTTAAGCTAAAATAAGTTACGCTTTATTTTCCTTTCCTTGCTCTTACTTTACATAAAACTCCATAACCGGGCGCGTGTCAATAAACACGTCTTCCGAGGTCGGTTGCGGTGGATCGTCCTGGTACAGCGAGGGTATGTAGAAAGACACGGTGTAGTTCGATCGGCAGAACACGCACGGATTAGCTTGAATCTCAGTCGTAACTGGAACTGTCATATCCAGTTCAATGCCTGTCGAGTAAAATAGAAGTCAAGCACAGCGCTTGACTTTCAGGTGCCATTGTATCAGTATTACGGCGATTGATTTCCATCAGAAGAGTTTCGTCGTGCTTTAGAGCTTAGAAAATGAACTCTTCAAAACATTTGCTCGGGCGTTGCTTTAGACTACACAAAGATTTCAGGTTACAGAGAAGAGTAATACCAGGCTACTGCTAGAAGAGGTACAACTGTATGCATAATTTCTTCTGCCATTCTGATTTTAGCAGCTACCTTGGGTGTTGACTTACTACTGTAATTGTGCCTTGCACCGTTCCAGTGCATTTTTAAGATAGCTTAATCTTGCAGGGACGCCAGTGTTTTATCGACTAAATCAGGATTTTTTCAACCTTTTTAAGCATGCTCCCTAATTAATAAACATACAGAGGGTCCGTGTCCCCCGGACTGTAGAACTTATCCAATGGGTCAACTGCTGCACATGCACAGATAAGAAATAAACACAAGTAAAAACAACTTGTAACAGCACAACGTGCGCTACAATGAATGAAAAGTCTGTGCCTGTTTGTTGCTAGAAAGCCTAGATATTCGAATCACAATACATGCCAATGCACAGATCAAGTCATCTTCCACATTTAAACCTGGGGTTGCCAGATGTGTTTTGTAAAAATACCGGCCATTTTGTCAACAGTGCCAGATATAAGCTGTGTCGTAATTCGTAAGCGGCACAGGGAACACAGGGAGACAGTGATCATTGTTAAGTCAGCCGCAATTAATAATTTGCCCCTATTTTGGCTGGCTCATTTCATTACATATCGGTGCGTGTGTGACGTGACAATCGCACCAAGGATTGCATCAACAGCAGCAAATAAACTTCGTTGAAGGAACTGTCCTGACAAGATTCACTGTTGGAGTCATTATAATTTGAGAAATTCGGCGTTCGTTCTTTTTAAAGTTACGGAAAATTAATATTTATTTTCAAAATGCGGGCTTCGGGCACTGATTTTCAAAATACCGGCCTTTTACCGACCTCTGCTAAATTAGCAGTAAAGTACCGGCCAGGTAGGTGAAATACCGGCCATCTGGCAACTCTAGCCTGCTTTCAAATTTTGTTTTCATTGCAACAAGAGCTACCTGTATGCTTCAAAAATACCTTCAGTAACTGCATATTGTGCACAACGTGATAGGTTACGTGGAAATTTCTACATCGCAATAATGTCTGAGACATCATGACCAAAAAGAGCGTATTATGACGTTTGCAGCTCAAAAGCTATACACGTTTTCGATCAAAAGTTCATCTCGCAAAACGTACTCAGTTTCAATAATACCAGACCGTGGCCCTTCAACATTCTTCGCTGGCCCACAGGTTGAGAAGCTTTGGACTAAAGGTTTTTCAGGTCCAATTTTTCTTGATATTTTCTGAAGGAAAATAGGCGGTATTTACAAGATATTTAAATCATTTAAAACCTACTGTAATGTTAGGGTGGCGTTAAAGTGTCCACCTCTCAGTTGATAAGCAAATCTGGCGGTATTTACACGATATGTATTTGAAACGTAATGTTAGGGTGGCGGTAAAAGTCCACCTCTAAGTTGATATATTGGGTGTTCGATACACGAGTGAATCGCCGTTGCGCTCGTTGTGCAAAAGCCTTCACCTCAACCGCCCCGGCAAAAAGCACACTTCAGACTTCTGTCTGTCGCAAACTGCCTTTGCCCAAAAGTAAAGTTTAGAAAAACAAGAAACAGGAAATGTCAACACTGGTTATTTTAACAAGGTATTTTCTCCTTTGTACAAACTTATCTTTTTTTACGAAACGATGGAGTTCAGTCTGCCAAGTCTATTCAGGCATTGAAACACATGAAAACACATCGACAACTACACATAGACATTTTGATTTTTTAGTGTTTGCAATCTGCTCCGCTCAACATTGATTTGCTGTTATTTTCAACTTACATTCTAAGATGAATTGGTTATCAAGCTTTGCTCATTTTTATATTTTATTGGAAAGGTTGTTTCAGAATACTATGGGAGAAATAGTTTTGAGCGGAAATGCAGTATATATAGTCAGGAGTTTGAAAGATTGTGGTGGCAGCAAACAACTGCAGATGAAAGATTTTTCAGGCGACTTAGTTGACCTTGCCTAAGGAATACCGTGTGTGGCCTTTTCCAAGTTGCATCGTGACTCCAAGTGGTGTATGATCACCAAACAGTTCATCAAACGGGCATTTAAGCACTACAAGCAAAACCCATCTACGAAAAATTTCAACATGGTAAATCACGAATCTTGAGTCTTTCCTTCTATCTATGTTTTTTAAACTTCCCGAACTTATGTCATGATGCAATCAAATTAACCAGGAAATTCAGCGACCAAATTTAACAAAGATTTTGTACGTATCCGAAGAACGACATAAATTTTAACTTCTATACGTTTTGCTTAAATCCAGTTTATATTCCAAAATTTAGGTAAACCGATGTTGAAAAAATTCTAAAAATTTCATTGATTGTTATTGTGCTATCTTAAAAATCAACCAAGCACAAAAAGACTGACCACTTCGATGAAATGGCGTTTTAATGAATTGCGCGCACTGAAAACATCGCTTTTCGAGAGTTTGCAAAAAAAGCGGTGTAATTTAGATAGATGCGTCTATTTTTCTTGGAATATTGCGAACCTCGGTCATTGGCACCACGGATGTATTTGAACAACCGCCTGAAACCGATGATCCTTGCTTTGTCACCACTGATGCTTCGTACGACGGTGCTGGCCCATTTTGCTGACTCGTAGCTCCTAATCTCGTAAGAACCATCCTGAAAAATATAGCAAAAAGCACACACTGTGACACAAGGTAATGCTCGTAAACATATGTTTAAAAAATCGATTTGCAGAAAAAATTTCTTCTAATTCACTATCAGACCTTTTTGGGATAAAAATCATTACTTTGACAAGGACGGCCAAATGAATTCAAATAAACTAGGCCGTTTATATGCCATGTAATTTTAGGCTATAAAAGCAATAACCAGAAATTGCCAAAAACAAATCAAAAGGTCGTGGGGACTAAAAACCAATTCCATCAACATGTGCTGCTAATTGAGAGTATTCAAGTAGTCTGGTTTTTATCCTAAATATGTTTGTAAAGCCATATGTTTCTTAATTTCTTAATTTCTATCCAGTTTTGAGTTCTGGGAAAAGTGCGGTCGAAACAGCATATTTTCCTCAACTACTCGTGACTGTTTTCAAAGGAAGTTAAATATTCAAAATTTGATATCTTTAGATTTTGTGGATCTGTTACTATAACGCTCAATCACCCTACATTCGCAGCCTTCAACCTTCGGCCTGTTTGAAAGAACGTTTTCTGCAACATAAAGTGACACATTATAATATAGAAGTCAAAACTACTTTTAAACTCTATTTATGGGAAATAAAAATGTGAGTTCAACTTTGGTCACAACATAATACTGCTGCAACCTCTGGGTTAGCGTTGCGTTTAATGTGCGATTCACCACGAACGGGATGTGCGCGAAGAATGACACCAATATAAATGCGGCGCGAACAAGCAATAACAGAGTGATTGCGGCGCGTTATCTCTATTGTTGCTTGCTGCCACAGTGTGAAGCTGTGCCCACTTGCCACTCGGACTTTCCGATCGCAACAAAATGTTTCTGTGACCAGGATGTGAAAGCCGTTCCAGGTGCAACCTTCGCATAAAGAACGTGCGATCGGTGTTGTTCGTTGTAAAAAGGAGGGGATGTTGTTGCAACCTCTCAGTTGGCGATGCGTTGAATGTGTGATTCACCACGAATGGGATGTGTGCGGAGAATAACACCCATATATATGTGGCGCGAACAAGCAATGATAGAGTGATCTCATCGGGTGATCTTTATTGTTGCATGCTCCTACAGTGTGAAGCTGTGAAGCTTTGCGCACATGCCGCTCGGGCTTTCCGGTCGCAACACTACACAGTATGTTGTAGTGCTTTGCATTGCCTTCTATTGATCCAAAAGTGTTAGATCAAAATCTAGTAACTTGTAGACAGGATTAGTTTTGGGACAAAATATCTCTAACTGTCGGCAAAAAAACTGATTTCAACATGTTATGCTGCCTTTACCTTGGGTTGATTTGCTGTCACGTTGTACAGTGGGTGCTCAAGATCCCAGCTTTCCAAATCTTCGATCAATTCCACCTTACTGGCAAAAACCAGTCCTGTCAAACACAGTCCAATGAACAAGGTCTTCATCATGATTGCTTTGGTAAACTGCCCTGCAACTTAACTTCGAGTGGTCGCAAGAGAAGTATCGAAATTTTATGGAAGCGTTCAGTTTTTGTCAAACATGTCTGTGCTTTTTTCGACACAACAAAAAAATGTGAAAACGTGTGCGTGTTATGTCACAAGACGATGAGATCACGTGCTGGCATTTGGAGTCTTGGATCTTTGCTGGTGGCCGCGTAGAGCCTGAAACGTTGGTCGCTGGTCACAGGTTTGTCAAAGATATTTTGAAGGCAGTAATGACTTGGTTATACATAAAAAGCCAATTGCAGACTTACGCCAGTCAAAACTATAAAATCGAAACTGAAACATGTTGCTACGCTAAGCAGGTTTTTTGCTGCCTGAAAATTTGCATGAAGATATTGAAACCTGGGTTACCAAAATTGTTTCAATAAATTATGGTATTTGCAGCTTAACACTAAAGTAGAAACAGCACGTTTCATTTCAAATTTGTGAAAAACTGGCATACTATCAGTTCTTGCGGTATAGGTGAAAGCCATGATCGGTATTTTACAGTGCAGGTCTGAAGTGATAATTTTCGGAGCATATTTAGGCAAAGTTAAGCTTCATTGAGGAGCACACAATTAAAACGAGATGATGTTAAATCTCTTGCCATAAACTACTCTGCATTAAACAGAAAAAGGAAATGCTTTTTCAATAAAATGACAAACGATACATTTTCTGTTTTTTAAATAAACTAGTAAATCGCTCTCTTTTTCAAGACTTGAGGGAATTGCTCTTGTGCACTCTTCCCTGTGCAAAGCCTCCCTATTCACAATGCAGACCTGGATTATGGCAGTTTGGAAAAACTTTAATGGTTTGGTGTCGTTTCGTGGCAAACCAATACTCCTAGCAAACACTCCGATTATGAGATCACTGAGATCGTTGTTTCAGTTTTATGAGAACCCATCTAGAAAATTCGAACATCATCGCACTGCTGGGTAACTTTAAAGCGAAACGACGAAAGTCACAGTATTGCTGTAACAGTCGTCTGACTAACTGGCGTAAGCATTGATGAAAAACTGTGCCGCGGCCTTTTGAACCCGTTGGCAAGCAGTTACTGCATAGTTGCCCATGGTCATCTGAGTAAGAGAATCTAGTTGTATCGGAACGCCAACTTAGAACAAGACAAAATCACATAGTTCTCGGACATGGTTTATCACGGAATGTACCGATCCTTTGAACTATTTGCTGCTTATCTTTCCTTGTGGAAGCTTTCATATTTTCTAAAAAGAATATGGTGGTGAAGAAATAGTCAAAAAATGTGCTGCCACTTTCTCAAAGACCTCTGAAAGTGTTTAATTCATCATCTTTTGGGCATCTTGCGAAAGGAACGGAAAAATAAACTCGTCTGAATGAAAGCAGACTCACCTCACGACATTGCGGTCAATTGCTTGCGGAAAACTATTCACCTAGAACAGGGTTCCTCAACCTACAGTCGAAAGGCCGCATACGGCCTTTGATAAAAAGTTATTCAGCCGTGAACACGTAATTCATAACACAGGTTTTGGCGGCCCTGCATTACTAAATACTCTTTGTCTACTGTATGAGGATATTCAATAGAAAGACAGGCAAGCGAATGTGTGAAAACAGGCTAAGCTCAGTGTGCGGAAACAGAAGCAATACAAAAAGATGAAAATATCTTGCACTCACTGGTGGCTGTGCAGTTAAACCGTTATTCATGACGGAGGTTTTTCGAAACAAATCTTCAGTATTTACAAAAAGAGACAATTTTTTCTGAAATCTGAAAAGTTGAATTCATTTAGGCAAAATGAATTATGAGCAAAATCAAGCCAGCATCACCTCTGGTTGATTATATTATCAGTCAAATTGAATCGCGGTTTTTCTGTGCTGTCTTTATGATCAATTTTGAATCTGCATGCGTTGTAGGCTGAAATCAATCTAGCAAAGAGCAATGCAAGAGCGATGGCCTTCACAACAAGATTCTTGAGATTGACCATGAGTATGTAACTTATATCTGCGGATACAATGACTTCGATCTGCACAAAACCATTGATCTGCACAAAACGCAGTTATTTCAAGCAAAACTGTAAGAAGGAGTTTTAAAACATACCTTCTTTGCCGGCCAAAACATGGAAAGGGTACATTTTCGGACAAAAAAATTTGATACGGCTGACGTAATGACAGTTAATTTTTAAGAAGACCTAGTCTTTCCTGCTGGCATTTTGTAACAGACAAATGACCCGTGACTGACATTTTGGCACTGACGTCTTTTGTGCACGTGCCAGAATCGTCATTTTTGTGCAGAAGCACCAGCCTGCTCTAAATGCTGCAATTGTTGCAAAAAAACTGATGAAGTCAAGCATACAGGGCAGGACTTTGAATGTCACAGATACATTTTAACTTTTTGCGAGGTCTTTGTGTGTTTTGACCCTTTCTGTTACGCCCTCTAAGCACACATTTGCGAAACACAACATCGAACATTTGACAAGTAATCGATTCCCTTTTACGTTTAACTCGACTTCATTTACGTGCTGAACAATTTTCCAAATCTAAGCCCGATATCATTCCGTTTTCTTCGGTGTCCTGATGTCTTTAAAATGATCGTTTGTTCGTGTTGCAAATCCTCAAGTATCGCTAAATAAACTCAACGCAAACGCAATGCACTTTTTGGCTACACACTACCTGCTTGAAATTAATATTACATGATTTTCGCCGTTAAGTTCAACAGTAGGTTATGCTACTGTATTTCTTAGTTTGTCTACTGTCTTTTCAAAAAACAAACTGAACCGTTCTATGTTAGTTAGACCTGCTGTACTGGCTTCGGCTTACGTAAGTCACCTCAACCATGCCTTTGCTGTATCGACGCCATTTTGGTTCATGATGTGCGTGCTGAGCCAAAATGCCCTGAGTTTAAAAGTGTTTTTTGCGCTACTCACAAGTGGCATAATAAAGATGCAAAGTGCATTTCAAAAAATTTCAAAGCAGCTAAAAATTCAAAAAGCACGAAATGCTTCATTTTCAACAAACATTCTTTAATCATCAGACATTGCCTGCAGAGTAATGCTTTGATTTCACTTTTGAAAAGCAATACTGCAGTGGCGAAATTGTAATAAACGTGATTCTGCCACAACAGGGGTTTAACCTGGGGTCCGCGAGCACCTTAGGGGTTCATCAATGTGTTTTAGGGGACATTATAGCATATTTCCACTCACGAACTCCGCTAGGTTTTGTCGGCCCATTTGGGCTGGATGGAAAAGTTTAAGAAACAAAAACGGGTCCTCTCGGTTCACAAAAAGATTTCTTCTGCACGACAAAGCTTCAATTAGCACTTTCCAGCAATCGCATCCGCAAACGTTTGACGAATTCGCGTTTGGCACATCACGCTGCGGGGAAGATTGCATACGCACTGCTTTGATCTCCAACTGAGCGCATCGATCAGACGCCTGGAAGCTGGAGAAGGCCAAGTCACGTCGTCTTTGCAGTCACGATGGTCGCACTAATGTTTGGCACTTGTTGCACATTCCTGCGGGAATGGTGAGGTTGCTTGAGGCATAGACGCGACGATGAAGCGCATCAAATATGCTTTTTGTTGAATGCATTGCAAGATTCTTGACACTGTATTATCACGCTCAATCACAACTTTTTTAATTTACATGATTTCCAAATGTCCCACTGAAAATCTTTGCCCAGTGCAAAAGGAAATAAGAGCAGTCATAAGCTGGTAGAGCGTTCACACTACGGTAAAATAGACTACCGGCACTGTTGTCTTATAGTGCAACGAAGTTGAGAGGCAAATGAAAAATTCACATTCATCTTGGCTATTGGAGAATATGAAATGCTCACCGTTCAGACAATGTTCTTGGCTAAACCTGATAGTTGATAGTTGCCAACAAGTTTTGTTATCTGATTTCCTGACATGGGGATGTTTGAGTTACCGAAGTCCAGTCTGCTTGCCTACGTTTTTGTGCTAATGTTTTACTATGACACCAATCGCCGCGTACGCGCAGCGGGCAGTACATTTATGCAACGCCTGTGAGCTGGCATTCTACAAACATAAGCATGATTCTTAGAAACTTGATTTGCATGCAATCCCTTCCCAAGCCAGGAACTTGTAGAGAAGATCAAGTTAGAGCTGACGCAGATGCAACCAATTCGTTTCACTCCTGACTTGCTGTATGCTTCTTTAATGGATTGTGCACAAAGCAGATACCTGTGAACAGTATCGTCGTTTCGCCAAACCACGAACGGTATGAAGTTCTTTTTCGAAGAGACTGCCTCAAATTCAGTGAAAAACCGAGAAATCGACATTTTATTCAAAAGCACGCAAGTATTACTGATTTTTAAAGCAAATGCAGGAAAAACAGATAAAAAATATCCTGAACGTCAATCTTAATGAATAACCGACTGACAACAACGCTTCAAAATCTTCAGGAACTGGTAAAAATTCTGCGATGTGTGGACTGTTATGCAGTTAACATGTCAAAAAATTGATGAACTTACCATCTAAGTACCTGTTTACCATGGAGTTTCGTTTTGACGCGATTTTGTACTCTAACATGGGTAACGAAAATTATGATGCGGGCCGTATCAAATGTTCACGCGGGCCGCAAGTTGCCCACACGGGCCCAGGAGAAGGCAGCGTGTTTATGTTTGCAGTAAAGTTGCACATGATTCCCAACTTATTAAACGTTCAATAGGATCTCGCTCCCGTGCGTGCAACTCATTTACCACATAAGCTCCATAGGCTCTCCGGACCATTGAAACAAAACACACAAAAAGGGGAAAAAAACTTAGCTCTTTTGCGACATGCCAACATATTGCACACAACACGATAGCAAATTCGAAAAAGACAACCAGTCCCAAACGGCTGCTTTTGTTTGCTGAACGCATGTCAGCCATGCTGTCCTTGTGCCGCATTTTCACCAAAGTCAAAATCAATTGTTTGCTTTATCCGACACTTCTGATTCGATACGCGGCAACACTTCCTTTTTGACTTGACGGAACCAGACCTCGTTGCGACGATCCCTCCATTTCATGGGACTGTCATACCCGGCAACATACATGCGATCGGTCACGAGCTCGTCCGCAGTCACGTTGTTGCGATACAAATCACGGTAGAGTTGATTGGCCATCATTTTGGACAGGTTCGGCGTAGCCCAGCCACCAAAATATCTATAAAACGAAAAACCTTAGTTGACACTGAATATAGTGATAGTATCGGGAAACAGACCACAACGTAACTCCATTTTTACAGTTGAGAAAAAAATGTAAGCCTGTGGTTAGCAACACAAACAACGGACTTAATAACTTTGCAAAAGACACAGTTTTTTTAAAACTTTATCTGTAATCGCGTAGAGTTCCCAAATCATTCCCAGTCGTTTTTGACAGAATCAGGGATGGGAGACGGTACAGTTTGTAAATCGATTGATGGAATTTAACGCAGAACATGCATTAGTTTGACAAAGAAATGGGAGTCATTTTAATATTATGAGAGGGGAGTCAGGTAAGATGACGATTATGTCATATATTCTCTGCGGAGCGGGTGCACTCTAACGAGAGAAACAAGTTGCGACCCAGCACCCCCGCGCAACTGTGCGGATCATCCTGCAAACATACCCCTTCAACTTTGTTGCTAGTTATCTTTTTCGCATGGCCCTTTCATTATCTGAAATGTGTTTCAATGTTAGTTTTTTAGGGACACCTGACATGATAACCGTACTGTTTTTTTCGGTGTCCTGGCAGACTGCTTACTATGAAAATGTAAATGCAATACCTTCCTTATCGCCAATAAACATACTACTATACGGTGCTTTTTGCAGCTACTTTTCAAATACAAGTTGTAAAAGTGTAGCAAAAGGATTCACAAGGAACGTATTGTATAAAAAATCAATTTCTTTTTCAGATCCGAAGTAAAAGCTTAATTGGACACTTGAACTTGTTTTTGAACATGAATTTCCATTGCATTTGCTAATCTACTGCATTTGGATGATTCTTGAAAAAAAACACTAATTTTCCTAAAATAATTTAGCTTCAAAGATTTAAGTTTAATTTTTATCAACAGCTACGAAGCCAAACAACACGATTTTCCGGGAGATTTTTCAATAAAATCTTACTTTATTAAAAGCTGCTGAAATTTAGGTGTCTACGTTTCTAATTGCTTGGGGGGACCATTAACGTTCTTTAGAAATCCCCATTTCTTTCCAGTAAACAAGAAAGGCAATCCTTATCCTCAGTAAAACGTATTCTTACTTCACGTAGAACGTCCTCTCTGTTGCTGAATCAATGTAAACGTCTCTTGCCAATGGCGAAGGTGGATTGGCCTGGTTTAGAGCAGGTATATAGAAGGAGATGGTGTAGTTAGATGGACAAAAGACACAAGGGTTGGCTCGCACTTCTGTGAGAACTGGGGCTGTCATGTTGATTTGCATCCCTGCACAAGAATATGTTTTTCGTCATAATATTAAGAACTAATAAAATATTTGTCCTGTGCTGGGAGGCAGTTTGTGTAAACTCATAACTGGAAAGAAAACTTGTGCGTTTTTGAGAAGTCAATTTTTAAATGTAAAATTGCTAATTTTTACGGATTTGACAAAAAAACTGAAAAATGGTTGCAGCTGAAAGTAATGTGGAAAATACGAGTCACTTCAACTCGTTCGACTCTGTCAACAGTTTATCAAAACACTTTTAATTTTGGAAATCGGTTTATTTTACATTGTGCTGTTTTGCTCGTTTACAGTGCTACCAAACATTTAAAAAATTGTGAACTCCGTGACAACGCCAACGTCTGAGATTATTTTCTATTTACCACATTACTGCCAGAAAGCAAAATGCTATTTTACATTTGGAGTTGTTTCATCTTAAAGCCGTACAATATACCTGCATCATTTGCTCCTTGAATGTAGCGGAAAAGTCGTTGAAATCCGATGCTTGTTGCTGCTTCCCAGCTTGCAGTTGTAACGACGGTGCTGACCCATTTTGCAGCCTCGTATCGACGGACTTGGTACGAGCGATCCTGTGAACAAAATGGAAGTACATGAAGTCAATATTTAGTGCTTTCTGGTTGGTGCTGAGCATTTCATTTGAAATTGGATTTGCGGCAATGAGCTATTTGATCAAGAGAATCAAATTGAGAAATCAATCAAATAGATCGAAACGCATAAAGTATTTCTCCTTTTAAATGACTATGCAAATGATGTGGCAGAATAGATTTTATGAATCACATCGAAAAGTTTCAGAATGTTGTTGTTCAGCAAGTTATTTCATAATCCGGAACGGCTATGAATTGGATTCGTCCTGAACAATGGGATATAAAACGCGAGTGGTTTGTCCTTTTAATTTGTTCACAAACTCCATTTTATACTCCACCATTCAGGATTACATTCAGACGTTTTCATATTTTTACTGCCGTATTAACAAACTAAGCTAAAAAGATGGAAAAATGCAAACAAAGTACATTTAAGAGCTGACATTTTTTTGCATTAGCACAATTTTTCATCCCGTGATCGAACAACCAGACAAAGTAAATTTCTCTTAAAGAAAAAAATGCATAGATGTTTAACACGTTGCGCACTGCAGTTGCAATAAATTGAGCAGTAGGACGCTGACCTGATGCACTGCTTTACCAGAAAACGTCCGGCAAACAAAAGAAATCCAATTTACCTCCGGTTGATTTTCGGCCAAGCTGAACTCTGGCCGCTCTAAACGAACCTCTCTCCCACGACCATAACCAGCATCCACACTTTGGATGAAAATAACGAATCCTGAAAGAAACAAAGCGAACGCAAAATTCTTCATGGCGGATGATCTGGAAGCTCAGGCAGTTGTCAGGATTTTCTTCTTTGTCAGGTTAGCTTCTAATGTCCGGCATTACTCCACACGCCTCCTTTATACCCCTTTCTGCTTGGCGCTCTTTCTAAAAAAAAGACAGCGGTGATTTTTTCTGCGGTAGAATTTTCTACGTATTTTGTTGGGTGTGCAATCCCACTTTGTTAGTAACTTTGCCTTCCTCGTGCTTTTTCATCATCAAGCCTAGAGCTTAAGTTTTTTATTCTCATTTGTTGCCCACCAGTCACGGTCTAAGCAATCGTTACATAACCGTTTACGTAACTTCTCAAATCTTAGTGGTTATGTAACTGTCACGGTTGTTTCAAGTGATCACTGACAAACTGAACATCAGCCTGAGGCTATTCCAATGCTGCAGCGCCAAAGCAACGTACAAATAACTGTAACGCCAGAATGCTATGAACAATGAATTTATAAAATCACCAAGAGTTTTCACCTTTTGCAACTATGTTGCGAAGAGATACTTCTATACTCTCCGACGTAAGTTTTAGAATTCACTTTACAAAAAAGCAAGGAAAATCCGCATCTTTACCACTCTAGGCAACAGCATAAATCAACAACGTTTGGATCATAAGTTTTAATCTGTTTCTTACAAAGGTCAGCACTTTAATTTTTGAAAGTTGCCAAAGCGGGTTATATTTCCTACTAATAGAGTTAATAACCAACCAAAAACAACCTTAACTACTGTATTTTAAAATCTAGCTACAATTGCAGGTGACTTTAGTACTGCACCATAGTCAGCTGCGGAAAGGGTATACATACAGTAGGAGTGATGGCGCGGAGGATATGTGTGGGTAACCAAGGAATACTATAATCTGGGATGACGATAGCTTATCTTTTTTCTGTTTAACGAAAAACTGTACAAAAATTGAACAAATGCACAAAATGAACTGTTCCGAATGAAGTAGTCTCTCCTGTTGTTCGGTGTTTCCAATTTTGTGTTTGACCGATTGTGAGGTTAGTTTTACATTTCCTTGTCACATTCACGTTTCTGAATATCGAGAAGGTCGATTCGGATTTTTTATCGCTGGAAATCGGAATCGGGCATGTTATGTAACTGGTCATACAACTCAAATGCTTTCGTAGATTATGTAAAACCTTCTAACTTCATGAAAAGTGATAAAATGTTTATAACTTCACAGCCCCAGGCTACACATTTTTGCCACAGCAAAGTGTAGCACTGAAAATGCAAAATGAAAAACTCAAAGTGTAGTTCATATACACCGTAGTTCTGAAATGAATGACGACGCAAAAACAATTTTTAAAGCGAGGAGGATTAACCATTTTCCACTTACAACATAAATTTCAACCATTTTCCACTTACAACATAAAATTTGTACATAAATTTCAATTTGAAAAGAATGTGACAAATTAACATGTGGCGCTGGTGCAGCAAATGGCTGTCACAACAGAGCGACAAAGACGATTTGCCACATTTGTCTTTGGGATAAGTTTTTCTGTCCCATTCAATGGTAACATATGGCTGTCCCATCTTACCCCATGGCTGTCCCATCTCACTTCATGGGATTCTCGCGAAACTGTGATGAAACGAACGACAATAAATCATGGGCTTGTCTGATGTCTGTCCTCAGAAACGAAAAGAAAATTTTACATTTATCTATAAAGCCACGCCTGAAAATAAGATCTTATCCTTATATTTGAGAAATGATATCTTGAAAATGAGATCTTTTTCCAGAGAAAAAATGAGACCTTATTCCTGTAAAAGAAAATGAGATCTTGTCAAGGCTGATGGGCGAGAGCTTCTCAAGACCACTCTTCCCGAAAGTTTCTGGCACAATATCGGAAAAGGCAAGAAGAAATCATTACTACCACCATCTACAAAGGGAGGAGGAGCTGGAATGGAAACAGTCACCCAGATGTGGAAAAACCACTTTGGGGCATTACTGAATTCATCAAATTACTGTGCAATTGGCAATTCTCTGAAACAAAATATAAATCATCAAAAACATTTCAAAGGGATTATTGACTTCACATGCAAGAGGTATAAGATTAAACCTCTACTTAGAAACAAACTCTGAATCGTGCAGCTGACAAAGATAGCATATTTGCTGAACCAAGATTTTATGCTGATGCAAGTGTGTGCAATTACCTTAGTAGTCTATTCAGTGTGTGGATAATGCATGGAAAAATCCATATGCATGCAAGCAAACTGTAACTGTACCTATTTGTAAAAATAAGAATGGGACATAAGTGATTCTAGGAGTTATAGATCTGTTTCACTTGCACCCAGAACCGTCGCCAGCGAGCCATCAACAGGGAGCAGTGGCGTAGCAAGGGGGGACAGGGGGCCCTGGTCCCCAGGCGGCACCTTCTGGGTGCGGCACTTTGTTGATAAAAATAAAATTTTGAAAGGAGTTTAAAACTTCTAATTCTTCTTCATTACTTTTAAATAAAGTTTTAAACGGTCTAACTCATTTCACTTTTTGTGTTTAGAAACCCCAGACTGGTAGGCTAGCCTAAAAAACACATGTGGCTGTGGAAAGAGCAAATTGATGAAATGTTTACTCAAAAATCTGTGTGAAATCCAATGTGCTAAAATACCCCGGGGTTTGAAATCAGGGTTTTTGACACACTTATTGGGGAGCAATTGCGTCCCAGTCCTCTCATCTTCCTCTCCAGACAAAGCCGTTTCCACTATCCCAGTGAAAAGTCCTTTAAACAAAGGAATGAGATGATGACAACACAGGAATGATATGATGACTTCTTTATAATCTTCTTCGTCGTCAACTTCGTTTAGGTCAGCTAAAAATGGATTTCTCATTCATCGAGCTCTTTTTCCTCACTCCTCACACTACCTGCTCGTGCTGCGTTACTGAAAGCATGTGCTTATACTATACTACAGTGTTTCCCAATCTTTTTTGGTTAGCGCTCCCTTTTCTGACAAACAAATTTCTATCCCCCCCCCCTATCATGCCCAGCACACATATCAACGCAATCTTTTCGTGCATTTCACTATAAAAATTTAATTAGTAAAACGCTAAGTTTTTGTTTACAAATTACATGCATGCATGTTTGTTGATCATACTGTTATTTATGGCGTTTGGTCACTCAACGTCAGTAAGACATTTGGTCACTCAACGTTAGTAACAGAAATGTAATTATTAACTGGGTCTCCTATCGCCCCCCAACCGCCCATTTCTGCCTCACCGCCCCCCTAGAGTTTTTCACCGCCACCAAGGAGGCGGTACCGCCCACTTTCGGAACCACTGCTGTACGAAGATATGGCTAACTTGTCTCTTTGTTGTTCTATTGAATTTTAGAAATTTTGAGGTAGCAATGACGACTGATAACAACTTGAGTGATGTAACAATGACTTTTGATAGCGCCGTAACGCTTATGCTCAAAATGTCCAAATAAGTTGAAGTAATGAATAAGCCAAAACAGCATGGCCCAACGGAAAGGTTTAGTATTATTGCTTTACTGCGAACGTATTTTCAAGCTGTTCATCACTCATAATTTTTTAAGTTTTTATCAACTTGACAGACCGCCAAACACCAATTTTTACACTCCTGAGGATCCGCGGACCCCACTTTGAGAACCTATGGGCTAGAGCAGGGGTGGACAACTTTTTGCTATTGCCGGTCGCATTACTTTTATTTATATGAACTATGGCCGCCAATGAGTTCTGAGTTACACTTATGAGATACGTTTGATTAAAGAATAGGTTTTATCCGGTATATGTCATTTACTTGTACCTAAAAGTATAATAAAATGTCAAACATTTCCAGATTGTTACACATCGTGTCAACCGATTTTCTTGCCTTGGGTTTGTTTTGCTTCAATATACGCCAGCACGGCCGCGAAATCTTATATTTTAAATTATATGTGGACGGCCGCAAATTTCATTATCGACGGCCGCAGGTTGTGCACCGTTGTGCTAGTAGAGAGTCAGTGAAGACATCATCGGATACGCGAGACAGAACCGCATCTTTTGAGGTAAGTTGCGCGCACCTGTGACGTCGTTTTAGGGCAGTGGTTCTCAAACTTTTTGAGATCGCGTGCCAACTGATATTTTTTGAATGTTGGAGTGTACATCCCTGGTCTCAGAAGAACGTAATTTTCTCAAAATGTACTTAAGATTAATATAGCAAATAAACGAATTAGCAACATTAGCATAATACACGAACGAATTATAACACAGAAACGAATTAGCAAATCTTTTCGAAGATGACAGGAAAGCTGTTCGCGTACCACCTGAAAAGCCCTCGCGTACCACTAGTGGTACGCGTACCGCAGTTTGAGAACCACTGTTTTAGGGGAAACCGTTTTTCAGGTAGGCTAGAAAACCTAGCTGCGTCCATTCAAAAGGCTACAGAGCCTCAACCAAAAACGTTGGAAATAAAGGTCCTACACAAAAAATGTTGGTAAGGACCTTGCCTTTGCAATGATGATCAAAAAAGTTGAAGATTGTCTTGACTGGAGTCCAAGGGCAAAAACAATGACTTTGTTTGTTTTTTGGCTTCTAGCCACTTTTCTGCCAGTCGGTATCCACGAATCCCTCCAAACTTGCAGAAAAGGTGTATATGCGCGTCGTACATCATCCCACCAAATTTCAAGCCAAAATATTGACAGGAAAATTGTATTTGTGAAGAAAATAAAAAAATCCACTAGGTTGCTGACCAAATTCTTGGTATATTTTTGGCCATAACGCTCCAATCCTTTAGATTATAGCAAGCTAATCAAGGCCTCTAAAGCTTCAGAATGGCTCCTAGAGAATTTTAAAAGACAAAACAAGTCACTAACCCCTGTACTGTGTTGTCAGAACCCTAAAACGTGATCTGGAACTCAATCGACCAAACCTACACTTCTTTAATCTCTAGTTTTTCCTCAAAACATCCCGAAACAAATTTTTCTGAGCACATTGTGTTCTAGCGCTCTTCAGACATCGACGAAGCGCAAAAACCGGATCGGCAAGGCTAAACGGGATGCGGGGAACGAGTTTTTGGAGTTTCACTATCTATTGCCAAAAAATCACTGCGGCAATTGCACAAACATGAATTTTGCTCAAAAAATTCAAATAAAAAGGTATATTTTTGTCAAATTCATTAGATTCCTCTACGTCTCCTGAATCCATGGATGCTTCCTCTGGCTCTCTAACCATGGGCATCGGAAAAATTTTTTTCCAGGCGGTCACTAGAGGATTTTTCCAAACGTTTTTCTAGCGGGAGGAAAAAGTGGTGAAATGTTTTTTTCCGCTCGAAACTAAGAAGACAACCTTTCTTTGCTGAAAATTTCAAAATCCAGGGGGGCAAGCCCCCCTTGCTCCCCTTCCGACTTCCATGTCTCTAGCCCAATCCGTTCAGAAGTTGTGGCCATTCAAATTTGGTATCAAAAAGTTGCCCGTGCGCGACTTAAAGGGTGTGAATTCTTAGATGCGTCTAAACCATTTGACTGAACTAACCATAGGTGTAGCCAGATGGTTTCAAAAAGTCCAAGCCCTCCCCAAAATTTCTAGCATAACATGTCGGATTTTTCTTCGAGAAGCGGTGTTCCCAGCAAAATATTTTTGCTCGATTAATCCTTTCAAGTCAAAATAATTGGCTCCTCCCAAAATTTAGGCCTGGCTAAGCCAGTGGAAATAATCACAACCTGCACTTCGCTTAACTCATTAGGCGCATCTTGCAGACAATCATAATGAAAATGAGTTGGCACAGGCAACGGATGCTGCAAGTAAAAGAGGGCAACTTTTCATCTGCCTTTACCGTAACCAATGGGGTAAGGCAAAGCGGATATCTCAGCCCATATTTGTTGGCTGTTTACATTTACGAACTCTGAAATCAGCTGGATTCAGCATGAGTGAGGTGCACTGTGAAAAATCCGGTTGTTAATCATTTAGTGTTTGCTGATGTGTGCTGGGCCCGAGCAGTAGTGGACTCCAGTCTTTTCTGTATATTTGTGGTAATTATGCCGCTGAACACAAAATAGCTATAGATTGTTAAGAAAGCAATCGGTGTTCTTTTTTGTATCAAAAAGTGTAAACAACATGTTCCATTGAATGTTATTCTGAATTTTGTACGTGTACAATTTTCTCATCAAATCATATATTTGTTGCAGTGGCAGATCCAGGGGGGCAGGTTGGGGCAACTGTCCCCAAGCGGTTGTGGCGCCAAGGTAAAATGGCGCCCCTCTGATAAAATGCGCCCCTTTCGGTGCCTATCGTAGCAGAAACGGAGGCAAGAAATACTCTAAACTAAACAATGCTTTACACTTCCTTGTACTTCAGGATTTACGTGACGGCTTTGACCTTGCCATGGGTGCCTCGAAAGCATGCGCAAGTTGTTGCATTTGTCGCGGGTCTCCGCGCATTAGGTGTTTGGTGTCGAGTCCGTTCTGCGCCTCGAAATTTCATCATGGAAAAATACTGTCTGGAAGAGTTGCTCGTAAACAGAATAGGTAGTCACACGTCACAGTAAGGTTAGTTCATCCGTATGTGGTATATTGTGTAACAATTGCCTGTTCAATTTCATTAACCTGTGTGAAGTAAAATTCGGTGGAATTCTTGTCCACCCTTGAGGAGATAATGAAGAAGCATAGCGCTTCTCTGCGTATTCTCTTTGATTATGGTGAAATTTAATTATATTCTATTCTCTATTCTGGCCCGGATGTTGGTGTGAATCTTGTGTGATCCCTCAATGGCTATTTACAATTGTATGAGCATTGGTATGAGTTTCCTTTTCCACCAAGGACTTGTCGAATCAGCTCTCATGCTTCTAAGATTCCGCAAATAAAGAAGGTTGGTTGAATTCTTTTTATAATGTTTGCAGGTTTCTAAACTCACCTTGGAACTACCTGGAAGTGCGATGGGAAGAGAACTGCCTGGCTCCAGCTTGTGTAGAATTATGGTATTCATCTCTTTGCTTTCTCTGTCCATGTCGCCTGCCTAGACAGGGCTATTTCCTAGGTCAGAAGGACAGAGTAGGGTACCAGCAGCCCAACTGTTGGTTGGTGACCTCCACTGAAATCTACTGTTGTTGGGTCATATACGGTATTATACGAGAAGGCGATACATTTACTGCTTTCTTCACAAATTACCGTGCATCGTTAGCAGCAGCTTGTTAGCGGCTTAATAATAATTACAGTGCGAAAGTTGTTAGCATCTTGTTACAATTTTACAGCTTGTTAAAAATTTTACATTATTGCACGAATGCCTAAGATGGTTCGTGCCTTAAACGTATATTTTTAGATACTACACGCTTACCTGGGCTGCCGTTTTAAAAGATATCTTGCCCTTGGCAAAACTATTTTGTTTTATTGCAACCACACGATTGTAGAAAATAACACATTTCGTAGTGTCAAACAATATCTGCAGTAAAGTATTGACAATTTATTGGCTTTGTAATGGACGCATTTGTTACCGGTACTTTACCTCAGAAGAGACAGGAAGAAGTTGATGTCAACAAAGAGAAAAGTGGAAGAAAGAAGACCAGAAAATACGACAGTAGTTGTCTCAATTTTGGCTTTACGGTCACAGAAAGGGAAGGCGTTGAGCATCCGCAATGTGTTATTTGTTGCAACGTTTTAGCTGCGGAATGCATGCTACCTAGTAAACTAAAACGCCACTTAACGAACCACAACACCTTATCTGGAAAACCACGCGAATTGTTTGCTCGTAAGTTATCAGAAATGAATAAGCAGTCGGTCTTATTTTCAAATTTTTCGCACACACCAGTCAAGGCACAGCTTGCGTCTTTTAAAGCGGCATACAGAATCGCGAAATGTAAAAAACGCATACTATTGCGGAAGAACTTGTCCTTCCTGCTCCTCTTGACGTAGTCTCGACAATGATTGGAAAATCAGCTGCTCAAAAACCAAAAGCTGTTCCACTCTCAAACAATACTATTTGTAGGAGGATCGATAAAATTTCGGATGATATTAATGATCAGCTGGTAGCGAAAATGCGTGGAAATGAGTTCAGCTTGCAGTTGGATGAGGCAACAACCAGTAATAAAGATGCTTATTTGATTTGCTACGCACGCTTTATTGATAAAGACGACAACATCGTTGAAGATTTGCTCCTTTGTAAGCCAATTTTAACAAATTGCCGAGCACATGAATTGTTTGCATTACTGAACAATTTTTTTCAAGAAAGTAACCTCGAGTGGAAATACTGCGTTGGTTTATGCACTGATGGTCCCCGAGGCATGTCTGGTCGTTTTAGCGGGCTGCGAACGTTAGTGCAGAGCGTTGCCGTCAACGCAAAATGGACCCACTGCCCCATACACCGTGAGGCGTTGGCTTCGCAACAGCTCAGTGGTGACCTTAATGGAGTGCTTGAAGTTGTTGTCAAAACTGTAAAGTTCACTAAAGCAAGGCCGCTTAAAGCTCGGCTTTTCCAACGTTTTTGCGATGAATTAGGAGCAGAGCACAACAATTTATTGTTTTGTTGTAACGAAAGGTGGCTTTCCGAAGGCAAAGTTCTTTTACGTGTGTACGGATTGAGAAATGAAATATTCACATTTTTAAATTTAAAAAAATCATGCACTTACTATTACCGTTGAGGATGAAGTTTTCCTGACTCAGTTGGCGTATCTCTGTGATACTTTTGCAAAATCAAATCAATTAAACAACTCACTCCAAGGAAAAGATACTCACCTTCTGCAACTCCATGACAAAATTACAGCCTTTAAAAGAAAACTACAGTTGTGGAAAACTGATCTGTTGATAAATAACAAGCAATGTGACAGTTTTCCACATTTAAAATCCCATTTAAACTCGCAATCTGGCAATCTCTCCCTGCAGAATACCGATGAGTGTGACATGAAGACAGCGATGTGTTCGCATTTGGATGCTCTGATCTCGCATTTGGAGAAATATTTTTCTGAAGACATGGAGAAGCACGATTGGATAAGAAATCCATTTGTTGATAATGCAAATGCCCATCAGCGGTTTACATCTCTGGAAGCTGAACAATTTTCCGATCTTTCTTCTGACCTCACTTTGAAAAGCATATACAACCCTTACCCCTCATTTCATTCTGTGTTAAGGCTCGATCTGAATTTCCACTTACAGGCTGCAAAGCTCTCCACGTTCTTGTGCCGTTCGCAACGTCGCACTTGTGTGAAGCCGATTTTTCTGCGGCAGCAGTAATTAAATCGAAGTACCGCAAAAAGATTGACACTGAACGCGACATGCGTGTTGCAATATCAAGCATTGCACCGCGGTTTGATTATATGTGCATAGAGCAACAAGCTCACTGCTCACAACGTTTTTCAGTATTTTGCGAATAAACGCTGACATTTTTGTGCATTTTGAACAAGGAACGTGATTTAATTACAATTTTTCGGTAAAACTTCAAATTTGCAAATTTTGGCTTCATTACGTCGCCGCAAGCATTGATAAGTTTTCAAAGGGCGCCGTAAAAAAAAAGTTTGGGAACCGCTGGAGTAGCATCAACATTTCCACTGTTTCGTAATAGTACTCCAGATAACTTGTTTCGTTTCCATGTCGGAACTACCCACAATCGCATCACCATGTCTTTCGCGAGCACAGTTCTGCACTTGCAGGTGGATTGTGCAAATTTGGTCTGTTTTTGTTCAAGTCCATTTTTAATGCTCTCAAGTTCATTTCTTAATGCATTTTTTAATGCTCAAAGTCAAGTCTGCTAGTCGTGTGATATATGTTTTGCGTTGACACCAGTTGAGATATGCGTACCAGGCAGTGAATTTATGCAACGGTTGTGAGTTCGTATTATACTGCCAATACAACATACTTTTTGAAAACTTGATTCCCAAACCCTTTGTGATCCAAGAACTTAAAGAGCAGAGCAAGCTTATGCAGCCTAAACAAATTAGTGTGATTCATGACTCACTGTATGATAATCAATTGTGCATAAAGCAGATACGCGTCAATAGTACCCTCATCGTCGTTTCGCCCGCACCACGAAAAACATGATGTTTCGTTGCGAAAAGACTGTCTGGAACGCAGTGAAAAATTGAAAAATCGACATTTTATTCAAAAGCACGCCAATAATACCGATTTTGAAGCAAATGCAGCAACAACACATTAGGAAAAATCCTAAATGTGAACAGGCGTAAGACAACATTGCTTCAAAACCGCAAGCAAAATACAGTATGGTTGCAATGTGTGGATTGTTATAGGATCAACATACCAAAAAATCATGAAAGCATCAAATGGCAATTGAGAAATAGATATTGATTATCAAAAATTACAGCCTAATACAAACAAACGGATATAAAATTTGTGTTAGGAGTTTCCACGCAATTACAGACAGTAGCTCATAAAGAAATTTTTGTTGCCCCAGAGAATGCAGCGTGTTTGCTTCTTCTGTTCATGTTTTTATGATGTTTGTAGTAAAATT
>Ga0210059_1000917_pt1 | contig 41983 bp, 26 predicted proteins | sample Ectturendosymbi2_FD_188042 | JGI IMG/M metagenome (GOLD analysis project Ga0210059, IMG submission 188042) | Ecteinascidia turbinata endosymbiont from Florida, USA - Sample 2 (SPAdes) (version 2) | ecosystem: Host-associated > Tunicates > Ascidians > Unclassified | place: Key West, Florida... | reverse complement strand
TGCACATTTCATGATTACGCTAGGGGAGGAACTCCCTTCCTTGCCTCCCCTGACGGCCCGTCACTGATTTTTTATCATTCAGATTTTTGAACAACTTTCTTTCTCTGAAAAACAGAGTTGCCCTGAAACTTTTCACTGTGTTGAAATGTTTTTTATCTTTCAGGACTTTTGAGCAACTTGTGGCTTGCCCTGAAAAACAGAGTGTGCCCTGAATTCACTGTATTGAATATATATATATTTTTTAATCATTCAGAATTTTGAACAACTTGCGCATGCCCTGAAAAATAGAGTTTGCCCTGAAATTCTTCACTGCATTGAAATATTTTTATCTATCAGGATTTTTGAGGAACTTGAGCTTGCCCTGAAAACAGAGTTTGTCATGAAATTTTTCGCTGTATGTAATATACTTTTTACATTCAGGATGTTTGAGCAACTTTCGTTTACCCTGAAAAACAGAGTGTGCCCTGAATTCACCGTATTGCATGTATTTTTTATCCTTCAGAATTTTGAACAACTTGCGCTTGCCCTCAAAAACAGAGTTTGCCTTGAAAATGTTCACTGCATTGAAATAAGGATTTTTGAGTAACTTGCGCTTTCTCTGAAAACAGAGTTTTCCCTGAAATTTTTCACTGTATTGAGTATAGTTTTTACATTCAGAATTTTTGAGCAACTTGTGCTAGCGCTGAAAAACAGAGTGTGCCCTGGATTCACTCTATTGAATATATATATTTTTAATCATTCAGAATTTTGAACAACCTGCGCTTGCCCTGAAAAACAGAATCTCCCCTGGAATTTTTCACTGTATTGAAATATTTTTTATCTTTCAGGATTTTTGAGCAACTTGTGCTTGCCCTGAAAAACAGAGTGTGCCCTGAATTCGCCATATTGAATGTATTTTTTATCCTTCACAATTTTGAACAACCTGAGCTTGCCCTGAAAAACAGAATCTTCCCTGGAATTTTTCACTGAATTGAAATATTTTTTATCTTTCAGGATTTTTGAGAAACTTGAGCTTGCCCTTACAACAGAGTTTGCCCTGAATTTTTCAAGCCGGGAGGGCGGCCGCCCCCGCGCCTCGTACGCCACTGGATATTGGCGTGTAGCAAGTTCTGCATGACACGGATCACAGTTACAAAGTTCCTGAAACTCGTTTAATCGTGCGTCGAACCAAGTGGTTGACAAGTAACGTCTAAAACCTGTCGAAGCACTCTGTATTTCAGCTTGAACACAAAGATTAGCTGCCACCAAAATATGAATAAGCAGACAGTTGTGATTTCCACGTATCTGACACACTTGCACTTTAATAAATTCTCCAATTGCTTTCTCAGCGATCATCAGGTTCCAACGCTGTGGAAAGGTTTGATATTCGCGTTTCAATGTTTTAATTAAATTCCTCTCAATTATTTCCATCTTTACGCCCTATCTGCACAACAAATTTTCTCTCTTATCTCTTATTGTGAAGCTTAAGTTGCACGCAGGCCCGTAGCCACGGGGGTGGGCATTCGGGGTAGTGCCCCCCCTAAACTTTTTATGCCTGCCCAAATTTTGTTTTGCACAAAAAAATTTGTTTTAAACATCTAATAAAAACAAAAACCTTGCCCCATATACATGAATTTTCCCCCTCAAACCTTACAACCTGACTGAGGGCCTGATGGCACAGTTGGTTGGGCACGCACCGCCAAAGCTGGTAGGCTTGGTTCGATCTCTAGTCGGATCATACCGAAGACTTGATAAACGGTATTTGCGGCCTGTCCAGTCTCATGCTCGGCGTTGATGGTTGAATGCAAGGGGACGGTCCACGGACGGTGCTGTCATTGACTCGTTATTGCACCGATACAGCATTCACTGAGAAAGCAGCAGCTTGGCCCATAGGTAGCAAGCGGAGACAGGCGCCCGCAGACCATTATTGGCACTTAGAAAGCTGTAGTACAAAACCGAGTGTATCAACTGAACTCAATGGTTTTTAATGCATGGCGTGCTTGCATTTGTGATTTGTTCTGTTCCGAGTAGTGCCAGGACCCCCATATTTTGCCAAATGCCTGCATAAGCACCTTTGTGTAAATTCAAGTTTGTGCATGTGCATACCAAAACCATCAGTGAAGAGCAACATAAACTACAAAGATAAGAGATGTCGTCGGGAAACCTACGAAAAATAATAATTATTAAAATAGCGGTTCACAAGTGATCACTCTCGATTTACTGGCTCATATTTAGTTAAGTTACCTGAAAAAACACCATCAGTTACAAAAACTAAGTTGGCCAAAAATTTTCTCTATATCACCCAGGCTTGCTGAAACGTTTCTGGTGCACAGGCGGGCTTTTCAACATTTCGGCAATTATTCTCAAGCTAATCAGACTTTTAAAAAATAACTTGTTAAATGTCAAAAATTTTATTATTTAAAACACAACACAATCCACCCAAAAAAACGGGGTTGGTACGCATAAAAAAGACGCGAAACGAAAAATACACGAAAAATTCCGAAATTCTACCAGTAGTCCTCATTAGCGGTTTGTACAAGATCCGTGTATTGTGTTCGAAGCTTGCAGATGTTCATGCAACGGAAGTAAATTAGGTTGGGACTTGAAAAGTTATTATTTTCAAAGATAATTTTGTAGCTTATATGCACATGATATTCCTCTAGCCAAAAAGGCAAAATTCTTTTTCGAGAATTCTTGGTAATCAGCCGCATACTATTGTTCACAAACAAGTTAAAACCCACTGATTTAATGCATGTAGAGATGGCAATGCATGTAGAGGTTGATTTTAGGCGAATAACACTATTTTGTTTAGAAAAACGCCTCTCAAAGCATAAAAAGACAATATTTTCTGAAAATCTGGGGGGAACATGTCCCTTTTGTCCCCCCCTGGCTACGCCTATGATTGGAAAGCCGCTTTTGCGCCAAAACAATGATCGTTTTCAGGGCTAAATGTCTTTTGAAATAACCGGCGTTTCAAAATGCTTTGAGTTTTGTTAAAACTATGAATCTGGAACAGAAAGGTGCATAAACCCTGGAACAGGCAGTGAAGCATTGTTCTGATGCCAATTACTGTTTTCCAAGAGGCACAAGCTTTGTTTACCAAAAACAAATCCAGTGCGCAACCGGTCAAATCGGCTACTGTTTTCAGCGAACTTACTTGTGTGCTACAGCTACCAAGCTTGCTCGCCTATCAACACGTCAAATTTGTTTTTGTCAAAATGGCGTTGGAGACCTCACCCACAGCTTTATTGGCACACATCAGACATGCTCTGCCATCTGGCAATAACGCCCCTTTACTCAAAAAACACAAAACTCACGCAGATTTCGATAGGGCTGCTCGACAGAGCACATAAAAACATCAGCTACTGAAAGAATCATTTCGATACCCCATTTCGTTTGTCCTCAACAACCAAAACCTGGTTACAGGCCTAACTTTATGTTCATCTTAACCGATAGGTTTGGATCCAATCGATCTTCTGGTTGATGACGCTACTGTAGCGTCATGGAACAATGAAGGTTTACCCTCCGATCGCATGAGCAGCGAAAATGCTGCGATTTTGTCGAACTGCAAGCGCTGGCCTCTTCTTGTTGATCCCCAGTTGCAGGTGAGGAGAACGAGAAACAAGCTTTTTTCTGAGAAGAGAAGTTTTAAATTTTATTTTTACCAGGGAGTAAAATGGATCAGAGGCCATTTTGGAGATGACCTACGAGTAGTGCAAATGGGACAGAAAGGTTACTTGGACATCATTGAAAAATGTCTTTCTGAAGGTGCTTTTATGTTTTTTCTGTGTTTTTTGGCCATGGCATTCGCAAAATTGTTTAAGATATTGTTATCAAACTTGTGTGATGGTTTGCTAGTGGCGCTTGTCAAACTTTTGCTCAACGCACGCGGAAGATGGAGATCACACAAAATCAGCGTATGTGTTTGTATTAGAATAGGCTGTTTTTCGCAGCTGTAGACTAAATGTGTTGAATTTTCTTGTAAAAAGTCATTCAATCTGAATTAATGACTTTTTAAAATATGAATTGTTTCGTCAAATCTGAAGTATATTCGATGGTTTTGTACATAATAGAGCAAACAGCAAAAGCAACAGACGCGCACAGGTGGCGCTAACGAGCAAACGTTAATAATAGTCACAGGCGTATAATGCTGTGATAATGTCTGAGTTGAGCCAGCAATAACGGTAAATGCGGGAGGAAGTTGCGCAGAACCTAAAGTCATTCGGGCAGCAGTCCTCACCAATACGAAAGTATTTGTAATTGGGAGGAGACAGTTACTAGATAAATAAAAGATGACTAAAATTTATTGATCCAAGTATACGGTTGTAAAGCAATGAATGGCGTAAAAAAATACGAAATGACGTAACAAACAAATTTCAGCCGACATAAGTTTGGCTTAACTTTACCACCAAAAATGGCAGAATATTTTGTAACTTATTTTGACTGGGTAGGAGTTGGGATGAGCCTTTGCAGTTATCGATGAGTGGAGCGATGCAGTGCGTGTCACAAAAATAATATCGGTTGATAACGCGGCCAGCCTTTATTCTACGGTCTCTACGGGAAATAGAATTTCAATCCATACGACTCACACGTGATAACGGAAACGCGATGTTTACAAAGCGTTAGAAGTCACCAGCGCATTAAACGAAAAGACCAATGCAATTTTTTTTCTGTCTTTTTTTTTCTCGGTTAATTTTTCTCAGTCTAATGGTGTTTGTGACAAAATTTCTATTTTGCTGAACTTTAACATTTTTGCCCTGATTTTGAATGTGCTATCGGTAGCGCAAGTGGCTGAGTTTGAAATTTGTCTTGTAAAGAACCAGATGAGCATCTGTGATAAGCATAAAATAATCACTAAATGTAGCTGAGGCTGATTGTATTTACACTTTGCAATCTCGAAAAAAGCGCACAGAACACAGTCTGTTCAAAATAACACTGTAACGTACAATGGGCTATGGCCAATAGGTTTAAAAAGCGGTGATTTGAGCTTTGATTTAATATGCGAGGTGCTTGGATCCTCATATAATGCTTAGAGTTGCACATGATAACTGTTTAAGTTGCTCTTTCCACGCCAATACCCGTCTAAAGCTATACCAAGGTATTGTATCTCAAAATTCTTTCGACATAATTGCTTTACATTTACTTTAAGGATACCTTTGTTCAAAGTTTTATTTATGGCTACATAACTTTGTTTTTAGAAGTTCTTACCAACAGCTTGTTCATAATTAACCAGACACTGTAAGCATTTTTGTAATTCTTCTATATTACTGCTACTCTTTATTAAAACTGTATCATCACCAACCTCTATCATCACCGAAAACTTGTATAGTTTTCGAGACATTGGAATTAGGCCAGTCGTATATGAATAACAGAAAACCAAAGGTCCTAAAATCGAACCTTGAGGGATTCTAGAACTATTTGTCTTTGTAGTAGATTTTGTGTTTTTCACCCGGACATACTTAGTGCAGTTGGTTAAGAGTAATCTGTATTAGTTTTAGAGCATTTCCCGATTTTCCATAGTGCTCGAGGTTTGTCAGCAATATGGGGTTATTTAGAGCTGAAAACCTTTCGTAGGTCTAAGTACACCACGCACGAATCAAGTTTTCTTTCAAGCTTGTGTTAAAATGCTGTCTCTTTGAAGTTGTTTGTTCATTTGCAGCACTTACATGCGTTTTTCGTTATGTAGGCGACAAGGTGCTGATAGAAAATATTGGCGAAACCGTTGATCCTGTTCTGGAACCTTTGCTGGGGCGAAACACAATCAAAAAGGGAAAGTACATCAAGATAGGTGACAAGGAATGCGAGTATCATCCAGATTTCAAGTGAGAGAAACATATGTAAAGCTGTTACTAAGTTTCCTAAAAGCGTGATATCTAAAAGCGTTTGCGAAGAATAAAGCCTGGGTTTATTGGCAGTATGAAGAGCGCATGGACAAAGCATATTTCAGCGAACCGCATACTATGCTGAAGAGTCGCCCGAATGTTTTTCTCAAATTATTGCCTTGTGCAATTTTGCATGCGTTGTTGGTCTTAGAAAATTACATTTGCTTAGGCTGATTCTGCAGACGAAGTTGGCAAACCCTCATTACAAACCGGAAATGCAAGCGCAAACTACGTTGATCAATTTCACTGTCACCAGAGATGGTCTGGAGGATCAACTGCTTGCTAACGTTGTCAGCACTGAACGGCCCGATCTGGAACATCTGAAGGTGGCGATTTTTTCCTTTCCCACAGTAGATGACCCAAGTTGCTGTTGAGCTTTCGAGGAACCTGCCTCCCATCCTCTGCTTTTATAACTTTATGATGATTCCGTTGCACATATTCGCATTTCACTGACAATTCACCGCAAGGGCAAGCAGATAAATCGAATCAAAAAGTGTTTTACTAGGAAATCGATTTCGCTTCAATTACGCGTTTTCAATCTTGTAAATTGCAAGCAAAAGCTTACGGGTGAAATGATGAAAAGCTAAAACAACACCTTGAGAAAGCATGCGTACGTTTTTTCAAGCAACATGGTCTTGAACTAAAATGCAGTTACGCTGTGGAATTTCCAGGTTATTGATCAATGGTAAGTCGAGTTATGCGATAGGACAGGGTAGATCTTACAAGAATATTTATTTTGGTCCACACGTGTGAGACTGACCTCCCATCATTGTATGTGTATGCAGTAAACATGCTGGCGGGTTTAGATCAGTGGTTCCCAACCAGGGGTGCAGGACTTCTTCCAAAGGATGCAAGAAGTGTCCGTCTTAATGAACGAAAATTAGTCTATTTATTACTCTTCCTGCGAATTTTTCGTTTTCTTTCGGAATCTAGAAATCACTTGAATGCTACACGCCAACATCCGAGGTTACGAAGACTGATACCGGTCCACTAGCTTCTCAGACCCTTGTCAAAACTTGTATAGCTTGTTTGTATAGCATTCAGAATCAGCTGCCATGCTAAGACCTACAAATAGATTAATTGTTATCCTAGCAGATGGCTTACACCAGTAATTTTGGGCTTTATTACAGAAAAACTAAGCGCGCTTACTTTTATCTTCCCGGGCCCGGGTACGATGTGCCTCTTGTATCCCCCTCTCGTAGGCCCTGCCCATCAGCAAGAAACACAAACAAAAGTCATTGAATTGAAATGCTTCAGCAAACACTTGGAAGCCAGCCTTTGATTTTATTGTGCTGTACTTATTTCAAGCAAGTTATTATTTTTTGTGGAGTATAGAAGTGAAATAGGGCTTTCGAGAAATCTGCCTACCATGCTGTGCTTTCATAACTCTGCGACGATTCTGAGTGCACATATCAAAATGCAAGTGACAAAGTACCACAAAGGAAAAACAACCAAATTGCTCACAAAGCATTTGGCTAGGAAATCGATTTCCTAGTCAAACTGTGAGCAATTTGACTGTTTTTGCCTTGTGGTGCTTTATCACTTTTAGAGTATATTCAAATGTTAATTTGTGTCATCCTTTCTTGTCCACACGTTTTATTTTCTTTACATATTACAAAAATTTAAAAATGTCTTTCTAAACTTTTCAAAGTTACAGTAGTTCTTGATAATAAATTGTAGGAGGTGCGACCAGCCTGCCTTCTAAGAAAATTTTACACTGGGCAAATGTTTGTTTTAGCGAGCATGCAATTGCGCAACTACGCAGACGCACAACCAATGCAGCCGTTCCAGCGGTAAAAGGGCTATGCGACGTATAGTAGATATTAAATTCGGAATGTTGCAAGTGCGCGAGAATGAGATTTCACTGCGCAAATGGTCTGCTGGTACTGCGCAGTTGCTCACCTTAGAGGGCACATTAGGTGCGAGTCCAGAACTATTTTTAGGGGTGCAGGAGTAAAAACTGCTGGTTTAGATCAAGCATTCCTTTTCAGGTTGAATTGACGAAACAACAAAACGATTTCAAAATAACGTTGAAAAAGCTGGAAGACAATCTTTTGAGCAAGCTTTCAGCAGCTGAGGGTAATTTCTTGGGAGACTCAGAGCTCGTTGAAAATCTGGAGCACACGAAGCGCACTGCCGAGGAAATTGAGGTTGGACATAATTTACGTTTCCTGCCTTTACGAAGTGGGGCTTTTTCAAAAATATTTTTCCCTGTTTCCACGATGATCTCACATAAAATGTAAAAATATTCAGTAATCTGACGATACCTTCAAACTAATGTAAATCTATGGCATAGAAAAAACGGTTAATACTGGTTGTTAACTTTTTTTTATATTGGTAGTTAGAAAAACACGTTTCTCAATGCATTCATATATAGACTTCCGCCGGTTGAACCGTTTCTCTTTGTAATTAATTCTGTGACGCTTTGTAATCACAACTCTTGACAAATTTCTCGACCTGTTCAAAGGTCAAAGTCCATGAAGCCAAACGAAATGAGTCGCAAATTAACCAAGCGAGAGAACTATATCGTCCGGTTGCCCGCCGAGCTTCTTTGCTATACTTCATACTCAACGACCTGTACAAGATCAATCCCATCTACCAATTTTCTTTGAAGGTTTGTAACAAACACATTTTAGCATTGCAAGACACTCAGCGGTGGATAATCAAATTAACACGTGGCAAAATTAATCGCTTGTAAGACATTTTCAAGTGCAATAGTTTAATAAGACATGAAGATGTAAAGCACATAGTTACGGGTTCCGGCATCATGAAAATTTCGCTGAAATCAGCAATGTTAGCAGTGGTAAAAAAGTAGATCATGACTGCCAGCGGTAACAAGTAGGCAAATGGTTTTGAACATATCATAGGTTTTTTGGCGTTTGGCTTGGACTCCGTCATGCACAGCATGAAGCAACCTGTAACTATGATCCAAAGGTGAATTGGCTGCGATAATAGGTGAAGTAGCAGGAAAGTGTTCTAAGGCAAGCAGCTAACTAAACAGGCTGAGGTTTTCGTTTCTTAATGGCATAACACGCGTAAGTCATATATGCGTCATATTAAAAAAGTAAGTTTAGCCATTCTGATTCGATGGATGCAATATCTCACGATGGCCAAAGAGTGAGCTGGTTTTGCTACGAGCACAAGCCTGGCAAGAAAACGCAAACTCACGTTGTTTGAAAAAGAATTTCAGTTGAGTTTGATAATTTGCCGAGGGTTTGATGTTATGAAGGTAAGTTTGCCTAAATTTTGCGTAATCAACCATTTCAGCACCTGGTGCCGTTTGCTCGTGACCAATAAACAGCATAAAAATTTCACTGGCTGGTGGCGCATGACTCTTTGAATGCGCCTGCGAAAAACGCTGTACAACGAGCTGCGTTTTATACGATTTTTCTTGCACGAGATACACAGGAAAATTGTGAGCAGTCTTTTTGCGACACGGACATGTAATGCAAAACAAACATGGCTGGAGGCTAATATTGCCGAACCCTTGTTTCTTGCGTTTGAATGTTGGTTTGCGAGCCCTTTTTAAGAAAAGCGGCTTAGTACCTTGCAAAGTTTAGACATGAGAGGCATTTAAGGGATTTTAAAAAAGAAGTTGCTGATTCGAAAAACTCGTCTAACGATTTTCATTCCACAACAGTGCAAAGTAATTTATCCAACGGTCGAATTTACATTACCTCACCATACATTTTAAGAGATGAGCAAGTGACTGAATTTAAAAGCCCAGTCAAAGTTTGGTTGCAGTAGTGAAAGATCAGACCACGGCGCGGAGAACGGGTGCGCCGGCTTTCGACGCACGCCCGCAGTTATGGCCGGGGATGTGGCACTCCCGCTAATTTTCACGTTCTTTTCGAACTTCGCTAATTTATTTCTGATCGATCACGACTTTCACTAACCAAACTTAGCTAATTTATTTCCAAGTTTAACGTGTTTGCTACGCATGTATTTCGAATTGCCCTGTGCCAATTGCGAGGAAGAGCGTACCTTTAGTGCACTTCGTTGCATTTAGAATGTGTCCTAAAAGGTGATTTGCAAAAAAACATGGTCTAAAAAATTTGAAAAGATTATGAGTAGGGCAACCAATTTTTTTACCCAAAAACTCAAAATTTTGACTTTATAATTTACAAATTTTGACTTTATTTTGACCTATAAATTTCCTGCGTTTGCAACTGCAAAATAATTCAGCCTTAGGTGTTGAGGTTAACCCAGAAGCATATTAATGCACTGTATGTTTCGAAATTTTAAGATATTTGGTTGTTAGCTATGTGGATGATATATTGATAAGTACATAAATAACTACAGTAGAGTCAAACCTGAGAACATCATAAAGTTGAAACCTTATATGCATAATGGATTGAGCATTTACCAAACCAAGTACTGTAAGACCAAGTTTCTTACTTCATCATGCCTATCCTACATACTATTCAATCGTCCAGTAGCGGGCAAAACAGCATTATTACGCCAGAAGTCGCACCAAACCCACTATTATTGCAGAATTGCAATTAAATTTGCAAAAGTATCTCAATATCCGTTGTTGCAGTTTCAATAAAGTATCGATGAAGAGAAAAAAACTCTTGTTGCAAGAAGATTTTGACCTAACGATAAATTTTGACCTAATGATGAATTTTGACTTTTTTTGACCTAATAACTTGGGATTCCCTCATGGTATGAGCGTAAAACTTGGTTTGTGGACGTTTCATGAACTTTCAAAACGGCAGAAAAATTTTGACTTTATTGACTTAGGGTTGCTCTGATTATGAGTGATCGAAACTATGAGTCGCCTGTAAAATTAACATTGGTTTGAGAGCCGCTTTGCGATAATATTATACCACTTTAAGCAGGTTTTGCCGTCATAATTTGTGACGTCATGGATTTCACACGCCAGTAGAAACTTCAATCTCGGTGCCTATGCGTTAGAGGTATGCCTTTGACTTCAGCGGCACGTTCCAGGCAGTTTGCGCCATTGACTCAGTCAAGTTATTTTGTGCCAGTGACTCAATGAGGCATGCTTTCAGATGTATTGCCAAAGAGTAGTTAATGTCATTTGCTGACGTAAACAACTAAAGTTAATCTTGCTGTCATTGTCTGCGCTGACGCATGCGTTCAAATGGTTAGTGAATCAAGTCAAAGGAGTTGTAGTCCGTAATCAGTCAAGTAATTGCACCGCCCGTTATCAGTTAATTAGTGGTAAACTATAAACAGTTACTTTATTCCACTGTCACATCTTATTCCATTAAAAATTACTCAAACTGCAGGATCGTGACGGACGCGCTAATCCGCCAAGCATATTTCGGTGGATGCGCTCAACGCACGTTCAGCGCATCCATTGCTTTCCTGAATAGAGATGTGCACAAGACAGCCACTCAGGCAAATATCAAACCCCTAGCAGGACGAACGGCAGGCAACAACGGATGGGTTGAGAATTTGACTGGACTACCACATCAATATATCGGGCCTATTTCTTATGATCTGTGAAATAACGATCTTTGCTTTCAGTTACTGTAGTCATGCTTTCGGGGAAAAGTGAATGGATTTTCGGAATTCGTGTTACGAAAACAACGAGAAAGTTTTTTAAAGCAAAAGATCTGGAACTTTATGTCTAAATCACTTTTTTCTCGAATTCCTCAGCTAATATCAAGAATAAAACTTGAAAAAGTGGCCTGGCTAGTTTTGATGAACTGCAACTGCTTGAGAATGAGCTGAATTAGAATAATTTTTTCTTGAAATAAATCAAAATCCCTTTACTGTAATGGGATGGTGTCCACAGGAACCAGGTGTATCAAGCGACTGAACTGACTAGACAAAAATGATTAATTTATGCAGAAATAGCGATAGTGATCCTGTATTTCCCATTTCGTACATTTTAACATTGCGAATGCTTTCCACCGCAAATTGTCAACATCTTATATATTCAACACAGCAAAAAAGTCAAATCTTTAAGTTTCAACTTTCCGTGACCAAAATCCATTCGTCGCGAGCTGTCGAATTGTCGTTATGGGATCACAGAGATGCGCGTTGTGGGAGCGAAGGAACGAAGGGGTTTATTAAAAAAATGACGGCGAGTGGTTCTGGTGTCCGTCCACTTCCGATTTTAATGAACAAACAGGCATTGACTCATGCGGCAAATGGTAATCGACACCGCAACTAAAGCACGAAACCCTACTCATTTTAGCTGTGCCCTGCGTTCAGCTAGAGATCCGGCCTGGCTGCTTAATCCAGAACTCACCCTTTCTGTGCTTAGCACGACATGTCTCCCCAAAAGTGTGAAATCCACGGACTCCTGCAGGGCATTTTTCTACTCTAATCATGCATTTGTGCTCATCTGATGGTGAAACGCAGACCCCAAACGGGGAATAACATGCTTTAGTGTTATGGACGGAACCTGCTGTTTTGCACCGCGGATAGGTTTAAAAGTGGGCATTATTTGCACGTGCTGGTCAGTTCAAGGTGTGGCAGATAAATACATCAAAAATGAAACAGTGAATTTTAGTTGCATGTTAATTTAATCCGCTTCTCCATAACGTTGAATCAGTGAGGGCCATGAGCCTGTTTCTCTGCAACGAGATGATCCCATCTTGGGGTGACAGTAGAAAATAACACCCGCAGTGTATTTCTCACGCCCAGTCTGCTTCGTGATAGTCTTGTTTGCTGTCACTACAGAAAATCACGCTTCATATAGATATTTTATTGTTATAGACAAAAAAATATTATTTCTGTACGGACCGGTAGCAAAGCCTCGTGGACCAGCACCGGGCCGTGGACCGGTGGTTGTCGACCACGGCTTTAGTCTATAGCGGATGTGGTCAATCGACAAAGTGCCTGCACACGGGCAATGTCACGTAGAGCAGGTTTAAGCGAGGACCGTCGTAAATTATTCTGTCTAGCACATTTTAACATTTCCTTGATATTATACAAGACAAATGTCACGGGCGAAAATCAGACAAATTTTCCTGCCTGCTCGTCTACCTGGTGAGTGTTCAGTCCTTAATGTACGAAACGCAACTTGTACCGTGAATTTGTTAATTGCATGACAGGCATTCAACGTTGTGTTCCTGCGATCGATTGAGCTCACACCGCAGTTTGAAGACCTGGAGCACAGAGTGTTAAACCTCATTGACACAGTCACTTACGAGACCTTTGCTTACACCAGCAGAGCACTCTTCGAAAAAGACAAGCTCACTTTCACTGCCCTGGTTTGTATTATTCCAAAAACAGGATGACAATGTCGCAAAAAATGTTTAATTAAAATAAGCTTACTGTACGAGTTTAACCGGAATTATTTTTTTAAAGCCGTTTGTATACTTCAAGATACGAAGCAAGAAGTTAGTACAAGTATAATAATAATAAGAGCGAGCAAAGTCATCCCAGCTTACCTGCTGGTTCTCCCACTTAATGCACTGTTGTTTGCGTGACTTCTTTCAGACATAAACTTTAAATTCATTTTCCTTTTTGTAATACTATATACAAAGCACTAAGTTTGCTACAGTACATTGAAAGTAAAGCTGCATTCCTGAAAAATAGTGACTGAAAAATTATTCAACTGTGATGTTGAATTCTGGAACTGGTTTGTCGGATATTTTGATCAGTTTACGATGTAGTTCGAATGGCTCCGAAATATAACTCCGAAATTTTGATCACGTGAACCGCGTTATTAATTACACAGTGTGGCGTTTGTTCTTTAAGATTAATTTTCCACTTATAAAAATAAAAATTGTATTGTTGGTGTTGTTATATTGTGCAGAGGAAATACGTTTATCGACTTGTGCACCAGTAGTAACACCCTGTTAGAAATATCGAAATATCGTCCATTGTACACTAAGTTTTCGCATCTGGTAAAGCTACATAAATGTGCTATTCGTTGGTTTATGGTTAAAATAGGACATTTTTGTGTAAACCTCCACACACCTCACTTCAGCACTTCTAATTATTTCACTTGCTTCTCCAAAAGGCTGCAGGTGATGAACCCTTCCCCGCGCAGGCTTCAGATTACCATGCGCTGCAAACAATCGCAAGAAAATACTTTTGTCTGTTGTAAAAAGTGAGACAAGCGACCAGTGTAGCGTTTGGTGTTTGTTTTGGGGTGTTTGGTGCTGACATTTACCCGCAAAACATGCATTAGAAATTAGCCTAATTACTGCGGTAGCTCAAGTTTTGTCTTCTCAACTGTTTGACATTCCGTTCGGCGTTTGCCAAGTCAAAGCCGTTGATTAGTTTCAGATAAGGTAAGGTTTATTTACGCATTTTTGTGACTTAAACCACAAAATAGCAGTAAGGCAACAAAACTAACAAACCATCAAAAAGACAAAAAATAAATTGCATGCTAATAAAAAACAAAAAGAAAAGCAAATAAGGACTTAGGAATTCTTCAAATTGGTGTAAACTACAGATTTGAGACACAAAGAGTTGACGAAAGACCTTATGGATGAAATATCACCACTTTGTAGTGTGCAACCTTTTTGGAAACATCCTTGTTGTGGATGCCTTGCCTGAAATATTTTTAAATTGACAGGATACGCACACTGAGATCGAAGGCGGCTCTTATCCTACAGCTAGAACAGAATAGACAAAGAACAATCTCGCGACGAAAATAACATTCACCGTGAGCATTCACCGAGCTAAAACACAAACAATCAGCCAATGACGAAAACGAGGCCGGTTTGTTATCAATAGGGCAACCAATTTCTTAATCTAAAAACTGAAATTGACTTCATAATTTACAAATTTTGACTTTATTTTGACCTATAAATTTCCTGCGTTTGCAACTGCAAAATAATTCATCCTTAGGTGTTGTGGTTAACTCAGAAGCATATTCATGAACGACACTTGGAAGTTTAAAAAAAATAGTTGTTTCACTTTAGGGATGGTATATAGATAAATACATTAATAACTACAGTAGAGTCAAACCTGAGAGCATAATAAATTAGTACATAATAGATTGAGTATTTATCAAACCAACTACTGTGAGACTACTTTTCTTGCTTTACCACGCATAGCCGCTACGTAATATTCAATCGTCCAGTAGCGGGCAAAACAACATTATTTTGCCAGAAGTCGCAATAAGCCCACTATTACTGTATTACAGAATTTCAAGTAAACTTGCAAAAGCATGTCAATATCGGTTATTGAAGTTTCAATAACGTATCGATGAGGAGAAAAAAACTGCGGCAAAAAAATTTGACCTAACGATAAATTTTGACATAACGATAATTTTGACTGTTTTGACCTTACAGCTTGGAAGTCGCTCATGGTATGAGTGTGAAATTTGGTTTGTGGACGTTTCATGAGCTTTAAAAAAGACAGAAAAAAATTTACATTATTGACTTTTGTTTGCCATAGTTATCACTTCGACATTGCCTTGATGCAATAGAGTACGTGGCATGGAAATGCCAAGTAGAGTAGGCAGTGGCAAACCCTGAAAATGCAACATTCATACCCTTATGTATGTGTTAAACTGTAAAAGCATACTTTCGCCGTATCCACAAAACTAAGGTGCCGCGTGACCAGTCGAAAATTTGTTACTTCTTAAACCTCAGGTTGTTGGTGCCTTGACATGCCTTTTGACGTGCTCTTTGCTGCTATAGGTTGCTTTCCAAGTCCTTGTAATGCGCGGAGATCTGGATACAAAAGACTTGGAGATTCTGCTTCGCTTTCCAGTCTCGCAACCTATGACCAGTCCAGTTGATTTCTTAACAAACCAGGTATTATTTTGTGTGAGAGGCAGAGCTTCTGTCATGAAAGCTGCTTTGATTATCTCAGGAGTTTGTAGCAAAGTTATCGCCCCAGGACAAGCTATTATTTTCAGAAATGTGGATTTTGGATTCCTGATACAAACGCCTACCTGTAGATTTACGCTTTCCATAAAAGAGTGAAGAGGTCTAGTTTTCACATCCGATAGAAGTAATTTTTGGCGTAAACACATTGCAACCAGCAGTTACTTTCACTTTTCTGTTAAAAGCTTTCCTCAACGTATTCACAGTGCAACACTCAGAACTGATTTATCTACCTTTTTTCCAAGAGCGCTTTTACGGTTACTTTCGTCATATAATTCCATTTGGCGACGCAGGCTTGGGGTGTGATCAAAGCTCTGTCGACGCTGGATGATTTCCTGAACCTTGATCGCGACATCGAAGGTTCTCCCAAACGTTGGAAGAAACTTGTCGACAGCGAAGCTCCTGAAAAAGAAAAGCTTCCGCAGGAATGGAAGACCAAACCGGCGATACAACAGATGTGCATATTACGCACTCTTCGTCCCGACCGAATGCCTTACGCTCTGAGGTATGCTTTTGCGGTATTTGCGCGCTGCAACGCTCAGAACAAAGTGAAGTTGACACAGAGCAATTTGGAGCACTGGGAATTTATAAAATGCTAGCAGCTTGACTAGTTGGACCTTAAGGCGTCAAAATCTAGCGTTTTTCACTACAAGCGTTGAATCGTCAAAAATATATCCTCTGTAAACATCAGTCCCTTTCTCTTGGCTGTGAAAAAATTCCTTTCGGTAGATCCTTTTTTCAGTATGAAGACACCACAAGGGTGACACAGCCGAATCTGATCGCAAATTGTTTTGCTAAGAAATCGATTTCGCGTCAGTGACGCATTTCCAGTCAAACAAATTTGTAAGCTTAGCTTACAGGTGAAATGACGAAAAATACTAAGCCAGGATCTGTTCTCAAGTTTACCTTTGTTTTTTAACATTGATTCCGCCGAAAGCCCTTACGAGGATGAGTATGGCTAGAGACGCCACGTTTTGACACCAAACAATCAACGGAATCCTTTATTTCTAATTGCTGGTTTTATTCTCACCTTCCTCGACTGATATAACTAGTCGAAAGACGAGATATTTATTTTCTGTAAGCGTTGCCGGGATGCGTTGTTGCTGAAACATTTTCCAGCCAGCGATGCGCGGACCAACCATAAAATCTGCGATTGTCTTTTTCTAAAAAAGAAATTTTGCTAAGAATACCTTGGTCATAACACTAGGTCCAGTACAGGAATGTAGCTTCTTTGTAGCTACCAAATTGATTATAACGGCTTGTCTTTTGTTCCCGATTCGTATAGCAACGAAATGCTGAAGAGCAGAGGCGAATTTTCATTTTCGGGGCCCTAGGCTATTTTAAATTGGGGGCCCCTCTTGAAGGATTACAACGACTGATGCCATAGAAATCAGCACTACACGAGCTCGGTACATTCACTGACCAAGTTTGTTCTAATTCATAAACATATTACTTTATTCCGTATTCTCTCGATATCAAGAACCAGAGCCGCGTCAGCCGCCCTCCATACCCACCAATTGGGGGCCAAGCTGTCACAGGGTACCCAAAATTCAGAGCTAAAATCCCCCAAACAAAATTACAACCCCCCAAATGTAAATATGAAATACAAGAAATCAGTGAAGTTTTTGTCAATCCGCATCCTTTTCTGTCCTGTAATTATAGACGGAGCATGCAGTACCTGCCGCTGTTACTTGGAACAACATCGCCTGATCAGTACCGGCACTACAATTAGGCAAATTAGGCGGTTGCCTAAGGCGCTAGGCCAAACTGGGCACCAAAAACAGCCAAGAAATATACAACTATGTGGTTCTAAAAGTGACGAACGTCCACCAACTAAAAGTGAATGAACATGATGAAAGTGAATGGAACACACTTTCACGCAGTTTTTCAGGTTTGCTGTATAGGGTCAATACTTTTGTCATTATTTTCAATTTCATATATTATTCATGTAATAAACTTTTCTAATGTACTAAAACTTCCGTCTTATTTCCGCAATGTACAATGTGATGATATGTAGAGTACGGATCATTGAAGGGCTCTAAAGACGCGGATTTTGGCCTAGTTTCCGAAAAAATCTTGAGCCATTATAATGGCCCAATGGGTTGGGGCCCAGGGCCAGGTAAAGGTAGCCAAAACCACCCTCACTTGTGGCGTTCCCCCCCGAAAACCCCCACCAAAACCGAAAAATGTTTTTTTCGATTTCGACTACAAGACTTGCTGAATCCGTAGAGGGTTTGAACAGCTCTCTAGCTCAATCGCCTGGCGAGTTATAGGATTACAAAGCTCTGCAAAAAAAGTGGCCCGCGCGGGACTTAAGGGTGGACTGTTTGAGCAATTAAATTTTGAGTTTAGGACGCATCATCTTTATTAATCAAACAGATATTAGATGGCACTGAAGACTTTCTGGCGACGGTTCTGTCGAAATTGTGTCCGCAAATGGAACTAAAAAATAGTGACATAAAAAAACAAAAAATTAGGACATTTTATTGTAAAAGCCATTTGGTCTCGGGATGTGTCGTAATGTCGAAATATTTTTTAGAAATAACCATTGGGGGCCCCTGTAAGTATTTTGGGGGGAGCAGAGTTGGGCTGCTACGGCAATGTCAGGAACGAAAACAGTCACAATAAAACTAACGAAACAGCCAGAGGTGAAGTTATCTGACCCATTCCAATTACATATTTACAGAGCGCCTCACTGGCCTCGGGTAATCTGAAAAAATGATTCATGCGTTTTATTCCACACATTATATGTAACAACAGCCAATCTCAACGCCATGAAAAGAGAATGCTCATCGCCATTCACTTCAATACTTCGCGCTCATTCTTCTATAGAGATCTTTTGTTAGCGGCATAGTAAAAAAACGTGCGTTTAGCCACAACAAAAATACAAACATAATGCTTACAGAAATGCTGGAAATTGTCTTTACTTTCAAAAGTTTGCTTAAGCCTTTTTAGCCTAATGATAAATCCACGCCTGCTGAAGAGGTGATCAGAACGATGTGGTGCCGATTCATGTTTTGCGAAATCACAAACTATCAGTTGACGCTCAATATAATATTTAAAATTTCAGATGCGGACAATTACTTACTGAAGACTTCATGCTCTTTGCGTGTAAATCAAACGTTTCTGAAGAAAAGGCTTTTTCGCAGGAACTTACCCCGAAAAAATTTTTCTGATTTTTCGCTGCGCAAGTGATGTTTCTGATTTTAAGCAAAGTGAAAACGCACCTGGAGCAAAACATGAATATGATCACCAAACTACCAGTCGAAGTGGTCTTTGCTCATCAGTCATCGGTCTTCACAACAAGCCTCCTGGTGTTGCGAGCAGAGTAGTCTTTTCTCAATTCGTGGACCGCCACGGCATCTCTCGCTGAATTCGCAATGCGAGAAAGTTTTTCCCTGCTCGCACTGCCAAAGTTATGTTGATGTCATGCATCAATCTTGCTGCGCCGCTGGAAAATGCAGTGAGAGGAAAATGTCGTTTTGACCGCAATTTCTATTTAACGGAAGTTTGCCCGGTCCCCCTGATGATGAAAATCGCGTTTGGCGGCGATTATTATGAGCGACGACGCCGCACTTCGGTCGAACTGGTCATTTGCTGCCCGCTGGGTCATGTTTGTTTGTTTAGTGTTTAGTGTATCACGCATGGAACCAAAAATGGTGAAAGATTTTTTCTAAACAACTAACCGAGATATCGGAAACGCGTTTTTCTTGCCTATTTCGGGAGGTTTATGATCTTCGGTGACCTGACGCGTTCAGTGATAAGAAAAGTGTTTTTGCTACAAAAGGAATTTCACGGAACAGCAGCTGGGTTCGAAGTATGTCGAAAATCGTGCAATCGAGTTCATGAAGACTTTTGATGAAAGTTCAAAAAGCATTCCTTTGTTCTTCGTCCTGTCACCTGGCGTCGATCCGTTAAAAAATGTTGAAAGCCTTGGTAAGCACCGTGGGCTTCACTAAACACCGAAGTTTGAACAAAAAACAAGGAGCTAACTTTTCTAAAAAACAAACTGTTTGCAATTTGTTTTTTCGTTTCTCAGCAGCAACTTTCCTGCTAAACAACTTTGCTGTGAATTTCTCTTCGTACAATGTGTAAAAACGCTTATCGGTTATTTCATGTCAGCTGTTCCACAGAATCCCCCCACACTTTAAATCAATAAAAAGGAATTTTCATGTTTTAGGCATGCGCTTGGGATTCACCAACGATCAAGACAACTTTCACAGTGTTTCCCTTGGTCAAGGACAAGAAATTGTCGCCGAGCAGGCCTTGCAGGTGGCCGCTGAAAAAGGCCACTGGGTTATTCTGCAAAACGTCCATCTCGTCGGTATGTTTTGTGGTAATTGGAGTGCACTGAAATTAGTTGTGCTGTTCGGTGAAGCAGGCTAAATTTTATTGTTCCTGTCAGGAATTTTTACGGAATTCAGTAAAACTGAACGCAGCGGCTTTAAACAGAGTAATAAGAAATATTATTAAGTTTTCAACGTTATTCACGCATCAACTTCGGTTGCAGCCAAATGGTTACCTCGACTGGAACAAGTAATCGAGCAAAACACGGAGACAGCCCACGAAAACTATCGCGTGTTTATTAGCGCTGAACCTCCTCCTTCTGCGGAAGAACACGTTATTCCGCAAGGGATCCTGGAAAACTCGATCAAAATCACAAGCGAGCCACCGACCGGCATGCACGCAAACTTACACGCCGCTTTGGACAACTTCAATCAGGCAAGTTTCCCTCCATCTTCGTCAAGGCCGCCAAGATGTAGATCCGCCTCCGCCCAGAACAGACCAGGAATTTTTCAACCGCACGACTAAGAGCTTTGCAATCGCGATTGACGCAATAGCACTTGCTCGCATCAGAGCCGTGCTGTTCGAAGACGCCGATTTCCATGTCAATTAATCTTCGCTCCTCGCATCGCTCGGCTTTAAAATGTCAGCCTTTCAAATCGTTCAAGTACAAACGATAAACGATTTTACGACTGTTTCTTTTTCGCTGTTTGACAATTACACAATGATCGCAAGCGTTGTCGCGGTTCATCGCTGATCGCTGGTCTTATCGCCTCTGTTCGTGAGTTGCGTGTTTCGCTTTATCACGCTCTGTCTTGAATTTAGGATACTCTCGAGATGTGCGTACGGGAAACCGAGTTCAAATCTATACTTTTCTCCTTGTGTTACTTCCACTCTGCCGTTGCCGAAAGACGGAAATTCGGTCCACAGGTATGCTGGCTCTTAGTCGGTGGAACATTAGTACGACTGAAATTTTTCATGTTGAACAAGTATAAAAAAATATGTTTTAAATTGAGAAGTGAACCAAGCACCTTCTCCAAAGCACTTTTACAAGGCAGGTGACATCTTCTGTATGCTACCACACGGTGCATCGCTCTCATGATGCTGCAATGACAGGTCTGCATTGTTGAGAACTGTCAGTGCGTGGTTGTACAGCGCGGGCGACAAATCGTTGGGTTCTCTGTTCACACACAAATTGCGTTTTCATGTTGCCTTTTCTGAAACATATTTTGTTTTGCGCAGGGTTGGAACCGAAGTTATCCTTTCAACACTGGCGATTTGACTATTTCGGTCAATGTTCTGTACAACTACTTGGAAGTGAATCCGAAGGTGCTTTGAATGGAATTCACGATTGGCACGTAGCGCGCCCTCGTGCGATTTATCAGCTTTGAGTTTGAGATGAACCCCTGTTGTCGCAATCACAGACTTTTTTTGACACTAAACTTACGTCTGTCAAAGCAATATCGTGTTTTGCTTTTTGCTTTGCCAGGTGCCCTGGACAGACTTGCGTTATCTGTTCGGTGAAATTATGTATGGTGGTCATATCACCGACGATTGGGACAGGAGACTATGCCGAACTTATTTGGAAGTTTACATGGATCAAGAGCAGGTGAGCGAAGTTTAAGAAAACAGTTTTTCTTCTGTTGCGATAGAAAGTACTTAAAATAGCGAAGTTGGTTTGTTGAAATATGTGCGCTTGGCGGCAAACACGCTAAGTCTTGGTTGGCTCTACGGACTGAGTGCGTTTAATATAGTGTAAAAACTAAACGCCACTCATCTGCTGGCTTTTGACAGCTGGATGGAGAACTTTATTTGTGCCCTGGTTTCCTAACTCCGCCCAACATGGATTACAAAGGATACCACACATACGTAGATGAAATGCTCCCACCTGAAAGTCCAATTTTATACGGTCTGCATCCGAACGCTGAGGTCGGCATCCTCACGGTCATTTCAAACGAGTTGTTCCAGACAGTTTTAGAAATGCAGCCCCGCGAAGGAGGGCAGAGCGGTGATCGGGCATCCACGATGGAGGAAATTGTGAAAAGCAGCCTGGACGAAATTTTGGAGAAGCTTCCCGAGGAGTTTGCGATGAACGAGATTATGGCCAAAACCATGGAACGCTCTCCGTTTATTCTCGTGTGCTTTCAGGAATGTGAGAGGATGAACGTATTGGTCAGAGAAATCAGGTTTGTGCGATATTACTTCTAACATATACTTTTTTGCCAGAGTTTCAAGCATCACCCTGTTCGAAAATCGTTTTTTCTCTGTGCAATACATGTTTATCATGTTGCCAACAGACTCTTGTTAACGTGCCATATCGTAGTTTACTCGATGCGATAATTATAATTAATTATAATTGTCAATTATAATTGACGAGGATGAGAAAATGTGTTTTTACGTGTTTTTGCCACTCGTAACCATGGACTTTTTTAAAAAAGTGATGTGAAATCAGTTGCAGAGAACCCAAGATAAAAAACAGACGTTTTTTGCATAATTATCTCCAGGCGTTCTCTAAAAGAACTAGACCTTGGATTAAAAGGAGAATTGACCATATCGGCGGAGATGGAAGAGATACAGAATGCTTTGTTCCTCGACAAAGTTCCCGTATCCTGGTCAAAAATTGCTTACCCGTCACTTCTCAGCCTCGGATTATGGTTTGTATTGGCTTTTCAATGTGCGTGTTCTTCATTTCTGTTGTTTGCCTTGTTTCAGATGTAATTCACAGACAGAAAAGCAGGAATGTATTGGAACTGTAAACTAAATTTAAACACGATTAATCAAAGTACCCTGAGGAAAGCGTGTGGTTTATTTGTTTTCCTGCCCACAACTTTGGCCTTAATAAAATGCTGACTGACATGCCCCTTTCCAAGAGTTGACGAAAGCACATAGTATGCTCGGGTGTCCATACCATCAGCTAGATCTCTGCAGACAACGTTTTTCGACACTCTCTGTTTGACGGAAATTTCACCAGTGATTTCGTGCACTGTAGCTTGAACTTTCGCAGAAATATAAAGCATCAGACAGGCAGCTGTTTGCTGCTTGCACACTATGTTTTACCGCTTAAAACTTTCGTAATTGTAGATGTGGCAATCTATTCCACGAAAATGATAGTTTCAATGCCTTTACTTTCTCCTTTCTTGACTTAATCACCCTGAGCTTGAGCTACGCTTGTTGAAAGTGAAAAAGTCCGCAATACCGCACTCACTTGAAAAAAATCGTGCACGAACTGCTAATATATGTCTCATTTTGTTGTTGCTTCTCACCGTAAACAAGAAGTAGCGGAAATACCATAAAAGTTAACGGAAAATAACAGAAATGAGGAATGAAAATTAAAAAAACAAACATCTTTACGCTAGATGATCGTAATTATAAAGAAAAAGTTATTGACGAAAAATCGGCGTAAGTTTTACTGCACAGCAGGTACTTGTGGTATTTTTCTTATGGTATGGCAGTGGCATTAAATAAAGAAGACAGATGTATCGACCTGATCAATTGCTATCTATTTTTAAACCCACTCAATAATGGTTTGTGCTTTTGAAATAACACTTCAGTCTCACGTTGCACAGGTATGCTGATGTGCTCACGCGGTGCAGAGAACTGGACACTTGGACACATGATCTGATGCTTCCCGCTGTTGTGTGGTTAGGCGGCCTCTTCAATCCCCAGTCATTCTTGACCGCCATTATGCAGGTAAAATGTGTTCAAAACTTGTTTTTATCAAGACAGAAATCAAACACGCAACATAATGAGAGAAGAACACCAAACACGCAAAATAAAATAAAAAGTAGCTTTTGTAAACTTTGACAGCTACTTATATATAAGCAGTAAGCACTGGATACATTTGCACAAAGTTTCTGTTATCTTACAATCGTTTTGTAGGCTTGTGATATGGAAAATTGACTCCTTCACTGAATCTCTGGTTGTGAAAACTGGCTGCGTGTCTTAAGTTGCAACAAAACTGAAACTGAGTTGTATCTATATTGTCTCTCATTTGTATAAATGGGTCTTGAAAGAATTGATATTGCTCAAACGGTTGACATATAACCACTCAACTACGACTATACAAGATTGTATTGTACGTTGCTGATCTTCGTGCATCTTCGCTCATGCAGTTCACCCAAGTCACGGTGCAATGATTGTGTGATTATGTCAACAAACGGCGTACTTATTATCAGCAAAAACAATCGTTCCCTACATTCGTCTGTTCATAAAACGCGGTTGGCTGACTTGGTGCTGATAGATACTATCTTTTGACATGCTTGAAGTAGACTGTTTAGAAAAACGCGAAAAGATTTTTTTGCCAAATATTTCTTTGCTTTAAACGGAAACTTTAACCGTATTTAACAAGAAAAAGTTACACAAAGGTGGTTGGCATCTGGTGCTAAATGTCTAACACGCACATTGTTGCTTTAAAGTACAGTTTCGGTTCAGCAAAACTAAATGAAATGGTTTTACGTCATTCGATTTTTGTTCTTGTTCTAATTCATTCGGTTAGATGGCAGTTGCAATCCACGTAACTCACTATTGCAGAGCATGGCCCGTAAAAACGAATGGCCTCTTGACAAGATGGTCCTATCTGTTGACATCACTAAAAAATCGAAGGACGACTTTAGCCACCCACCGCGTGAAGGTGCTTACATTCACGGTTTATGCCTGGAAGGTGCCAAGTGGGATTCTCAGACTGGTGAGTTACAAACAAGTTATAGATTTTGTGAAAGCGAAGTTTAAAACCAGCGCTTTTTTCTTAAAGCTTTGATGGTGCTGGCAAAAACTGCCATGTGCCTGAGCGTTTGATTGATGCACTTAAAACATTACATTCACGACTTCGATATTTCCCGCAAAGTTGAAAAACTCATCGTGAGCTTTTTAATATGTTGACTTAATGACTTGCCAGACGATAAACATAGAGTAGCAAAAGGTTATAACCCCAGTTGGAAATACTTCAAGTCGTAACGACTCTATTTTCGTTGCTGGACTTTGGCGGATACGTGTGTATTACCTCTGATGGATAAAAACTTTCTTTCGGCAAAAAGATAATTTTGTTCACAATGAAACGATTTTTCACAGGATTGCTAGCGGAAGCGAAACTGAAAGAGCTGACTGCGCCTGTGCCAGTCATGTTTGTAAAAGCAATTCCAGTCGACAGGCAAGAAACGAAGCACATATATGAATGTCCTTTGTACAGGACAAGAGAAAGAGGCCCGACCTTTATTTGGACTTTCAATATAAAATCCAAAGAGAAAAAATCAAAATGGATTTTGGCCGGAGTCGCCCTTTTGCTGGAAGTGTGATCGCCTGCGATGCATCAGAATTTTTTTATGGGAATAGCATACAGATTTGCCTTATGATGTTTGACGAATAGCAGTAATGATCTCTGTATCTTTTGCACCAAGGTAGAATGAAGCTAACCTTGTGAGTATCGGATTGGTAAACGCTAATACTTAATTCTCATTTTTCCAGCGTTGAGTTTGATATCTTTTTGCACGTTCTCGGCTTCATGGATGTAGACCGCTGCGTTTATTCTGAACTCATTCCTGCCGTGAATATTACTAACCCAGCAGTGGCGTAGCCAGCCCAGAAATTTGGGGGGAGCCAAAAAATTTGGTGGTGGGGCAAAATGTTTGATTTTACGCCAATTACACTATTTTGTTTGGAAAAACGGCTCTCAAAGCACAAAATTACTATATTTTCTAAAAATTTGGGGGGGCATGGCCCCTTTGGCCCCCACTGGCTACGCCTATGTAACCCAGTAAGGAGATCAATAACAAGAAAAAATTCCAATTTTGAACAGATCTTTCCAACGTGACCTTTTTATGGAGAATCATATTATTTTAGCTGTGTTTTTTACGAACTTTCCGAAGGTGTTTTTGCATATATATAGTACTTATTAAAGTAGCACACGCGAGCAGAACTCATTTTCATTTAAATCGCACTCTGTTGACAATTGCAATTTTTCAAAATGTTTTTTTAAATGTTAAGCTGTACAGCTACATTTTATGAACTTCTGTACTACCGCCATTGCTGAAGCTGCATGTCATATTGAAATACAAAAGTAGTGGATGAGACTTGTGAATTTCAGTATAAAGAATAAGTATTAATTTTATAAAACTTTTCATGTTGTCATAAAAAAATTTACAGTATAGTCACCACGTTGCAATTTTTAAATCATACAACGGTGTTCAGATTCCAGTACATATTGCTGCTCGATCGCTGTGGTTTTTAACAAAAGCACGAACTTGGGCAAAAACGCGTCTGTTGTGTTTTACAACTTTTTGGAGATAAAAACATCAGCGTTTGGAATTTTTTGAAGAATGGTTCATACTATGTGCATTTTCGATAAAGCTCATAGTTTGAACCAGGGTAGTGCCCAAAATTACCTTTAGCTGCTTGAACACACCCAAATAACTTTGATTGAAGCTAAGCGAAAGGTGCTTTTTTGATTGAGAATGCAATAGAGGCAGATGGCAAGCCGATTCCCTACGGAACAATTGACCTTATCGAAGAATTGCATAAGTTGCAAATTATGTTGTCTCTTTATGATGTTCCAGCTTCCGGAAAACGTCTTCTTTCAGTACCTACAATCATATATGTTGTCTGCGAACAAGACCAAAATACTGTATTTTTTATCAAGCAGAAGATATATAAAAATCTTTCTTGTGAAGAGCAATTAAGAAAACGACGAAGATATTTCATTTCTTGAGCATGTTCCCACGATGTCAAGAACTAAATACTCGGTTAAAGTTACTCTCGTAAAAGCTACAACCTTTTATAGTGTTTCTAAACCGTTTTACTTACGTGCGGCCCAGACAGCTTTTGTTAAAAAATGTGTGGCCCACTACCTTGTTAACATAGGCTATGCTTTTATACGCATAAGCAAACATACATTTTTGCTACACGAAAAGCGGAAGTGCTAAATAGCCATATAATGAAAATCACGGCCAATGAAAACGATACAAACGACATATTGCAAACGTTTTGATAACGGAATTATCGAAACGTTTGCAATATGTCGTTTATATTTGTTTTCATTGGCCGTGATGTTCATTATAAAAACATACATTATTCTGAAGTAGCCAATTTACTGTATTGCTGTATGCAATTCAGTGAAAATCTTGCTGCTGAACATAATCAACGTGTTCCCATACTGTAGTGTTTAGATGTGTAAGTAACTATTCTAACATGTGTTTGTCTTAATTCTGTGGCCCATCGAAGACTGCGCTATGGCCCACAGATTGAGAAACACTGCACTAAGTTATGTTTTGATTTTTTAAACTATAGACCAGTAGTCCCAACCTTTTTGGTCTCGGCACACTTGGCAACACGGTTTTCTCCACGCGACACAGCAAAACTGATGAATGAAACGTGATTATATTAGAAACGTCCTCTTTGGATGAGTCTCATGCAAGCATAAACCATCAAGCCGTTCTCAATTTCGAAATTTTCACGGCACACCGGTTGGGAAGAACTGCTCTGTGAGGCTAAATATACACAAATTTTTTTCCAGAACCAAGCGGATGTGACCACAAATTCCACGCTATAAAGCATGCTGTTTGAAGCATATTCTTGTAGTTAGCTGAGAATTATGAGATGCGTAGTGCAATCACAACGGAGACAGTTACATTAATTTTTGTCACATCGTCTTATCAGCAGCAATTCGAGTAACATTTGGTCCTTGTGTCATTGAACAAGATGGACTCCATTAGTGTGACCTTCCCAAATTCGGGTCCCAAAGGCAAAATACAAATTATTACAGCTACTGTGGGTCTCCATACCATGCACGTAACAGTATATTCCTGTTAGAGTACGTTTGAGTAATCCAGTTGCTAAGCAAGTAAGACTTCTGGGTTGCCATGTCAATAAAGTTCTAACGTTATGCGTGTCTTTACCTCGAAATACTTCACTGCCAAAAATCACGATTCTTCGGTGATGTGCTGGTGATCTTTGCTCAAAATTTAGGCTTTTCAATTACACGAAAACTTACGTAGTTACCTCCAGCCTGCAACCCGCCTGGCAGTAGGCTACAAAGTCTGTATTCCTACGCCTCTAACTTTTTAGGAGGAAGTTTGTAAAACCAAAGATGGTGAAGGTCCAGACCTAAACAGTGCACTAACTTTCAAAAAACGCGAGAAAACAGTTAATCACATTTTTGTTGAAAACGCACATGTGAAAGAAAATATGATTACGAAAAACAAAAATTAGTGCGGAATACATTCTTCTGCCAATGAACACGATAAATTTACAAGCGAGGTAAACGCAGATATGTCTGAGGTGAATCATAATCATAAAAATAACAATAGCTTAGTAGAGTGTCCGCCTCTCAACTGAAAGGTTCGTTGTTCGATCCACGTGCCACTGAGTGAATAGCCGCAGCGCTCCTTGGGCAAGAGCATTCAGCTCAACCGCCCAGGCAAGAATCGAATTTTTGGCTTCGACCTGCCGCCAATTACTGTCTACAAAAAAAATAATACTAACAAGAGTTTTGACTAAATGACAAATTGACGGTGTCACGAGCCATATTGTCATATAGTCACAAAATGGCATCGCAGGCCGCAGGTTTGGGACCTTTGCTTTCGAACATGCTGGTTACTGCTTCAAGTCCCACCTAGAACTAATTTAACGCTATTTGCTGTTGTAGCAGTCGTTTGAGTTGTACACGTGGACAGGTCACGCACCTTATACGCTGCTCGAATACTCTCGATTTGCGGTCGGGTCATGAAGACTTGCGAAGCGGTTGTGAATGCTGCAATGGCAGCTTCGTGCTTGGTGTCAATGGGGAAGAGTAAACGCAGATGGGCGCCGGCAGACAAATACTCGCAGTCTACGCCACACAAGTGGAACAAATTTTTCTATTCTTTAGTGGTTTAGCAAGGTTCTTAGTTCAATCTAGACCGCGGCATTTCATCCAGGTAATTGGGAACTTGGTCTTTTGACGTCACGTTAGAACTTACGTTTCGACGTGACGTCAGCGTTTTGACCAGTTGCTTCAGAAATTTATGCTACTATGTTTACCTGTTGTCGGTGATATCTTTTAAATAATAAAACATTTTTGATCGTCGAAGTAACAAATCAAACTGACTTAATGAAGCTCAAGGTTCGTTCCAAAGCTGGCTTGAAAATTTAGTATACAATTAGCTTCAATTTGTTATCGGCCAAAAATTAAAATACGACAAAAACAGGCGAATAGTTTCGTAGAAACAATTTTCACCTTAATTGCTGGTCGTATAACAACCAGTATCCAATCCACTCACGAGGAAGTAGTCACAAAATTAATGATGAATTTCATTCTAATTATCGCACCATTTCCAGGACTTGTGAAAATTCACGTGTTATTAGTGCGGCGATGAAACGACGGTTCAGAGAGGATTGCTTAATGCGATGATGAATTTTCATAAGTTAGAGCTGTTCGGAGAAAAAGTTGCTGTAAAGTGCTGCAAATCTCTTCAATTAATTTTATACACGTGGCAAAGGAATGTACTCTGGATGGCAAAGACTAATCTCAAGCAAGCGTTTGATAGAACATCTTGAATTGTAGTGTTACTTGATGTTGGCAGTCGGCCTTCTGGTCTGTGTAGAACGGAACAAAAGTTAAAAACAGAAGATTTGTGGCTTTGTGTCAGTTATATACAAAGCAGTGGAGATAGGACAATTGAGAATTCCAAGAGGTTTATGGAAAAGCTGTCAGTGAAATATGCATTTGCTAAAAATGAGACAAAAGTTTTATTCCACTTTGAGTTATTACATCCTGTGACAAAAATGGCAACTGCTTTTGCTAAATGTAACTGTAAAAATTTGCTTCCAAATTTTTCGAGGTTACACATGGAAAGTTTGAAATATGAAGTAGCTTGTTTATCTCAATTCAGCTAACGAATCTTTTTAACTACTTTTGCGTAACACATTTTCAAAGTCTTTGAGGACAGCCGCGCAAAGACAGTAAATGCGACAATGAATTCACTATAGCAAAGTCAAATGAGACAGGCTTTTTTAAGAGATTCCAGATGAAGGTAACAAGATGTGGATATTGCCGGGAATTCAAAATGTGACATGATTAAATTGTTGACATTATCTGCCTTTTCCGGACTGGGCGAATTAAATTAAATCACGTCAGCTTCGACCTGTCGTGAATGCCGTAAGCTCAGACTTTTTGCAGACATTCTCGAAAACAATCACTGCAACGGTACTTTGTGGGATTGCCACTACAATAAAACTCAGCAACAACTGATCCGTTTGCAGTGAAGGAGCCATTTAATTTTAAACAATGCTTTGAAGGCGTAAAACAAATAAGACACTACAAGTCGCGCTTAGCTCCAGGCAGCACTTAATTCTGCACACTTCTGAATGTAAAGCCACACCTACGGCGCATTTAGAGCTTAGGGCTAAGAGCATGAGATAAGGTTGAAGTAAATTCTCATCAGAGCTGCCCACCTGAGTTTAGTTAGCACCGAGCTTGCAGGCAATGTGCTAAACAACTTATTCGTAACATTTGTTGCTGTTTTGAAATTTTTATGAAAGCTACTTGAATTACTTTCGTGAAGGTATGCTACAGCAGGTAGGCCTTTTCAGGACGTGTTATACAGGTTGAATAAGAGGCATATGAGTTTCAGTAAAGCTAAAGCTGTTTTAGCGCAAGAAATAGAAGTTTTTTGAAATAATAGTAACTGTGTAAATCTTCGTCTCATACGTATTGAATTTATGAATTGTTACCATGTAGAGTAGTCACACCTCGGGAAAAAGTCAATGTGATTAGATTCATTCCGAAAGTAGTCTTTTGATTTAGCGGTTTTTAGCATAGGAGAAAATGAATAGCTTAGTCATTGTTGTATTAAAACTTTTGAAACCGCTCATTTCAGTTGGTGAAGTGCTGACTTATCGGACAGTGTGTTGTAGCTGCTTGGTATGTTTGATGGACGCAGAGAAACGTCTTAAATAACCGTCATCGAGATTCCGGTGTCAAGCGAAATTTCTGATCTCTGCGAAAGTTCTGTCCTATTATTTTTTGTCAGTTATTTGACTTCTCAGAATAAAGGAATAAAGTTGGCGATTATTTTTTATGTGTGCTGTGTAAATTAAAGCTTTTTCGTTAAATGTCAGATACCCACAACAAGCTATAGTACGAGAATAAGTACAAGCACTGAAAAATATTGAACTTAGTCTTAGACCTCAGTTATTTTTCTTTTTCTAACCCTAATCCGAACCCTAAATCCCTGCCCAAACCCGACTCGCATACCTAAACACCAAACCCTAAGCCCTAATCATCACTTTCCTCAGCGTATTTGATATGTAGAATATTATTTTGTGCATACGCACATGGCGTGGAGTGAGAAACGTTGCAACTCAGAAATTTCGCTTGACACCGGCAAGCCCGTTCAGACATTTCGATCCCCGCGTAAACCAGTCGGGACTCCCGTTGTACGGTCATATGAAGTTTTGAGACTTTCGTGCGAGTCTAGCAGTAGTTCAAGTGTGACTTAATATCATCAGGTTCTAGTCGAAGCAGAAGTAGCACTTTTATCTGCTGAACAGATGCAGGCATATCATATCTCACTGTTTTAAGAGAGATTGTGATGTATGCATTCACCCAACTACACCTCTTTCAGAAAGTACATGCCCTTAAGCCGTGTTCTCTGAAAACACAACAGAATCCAAACAATTCTGTGAATGTTGCGCGAACCTGACTTCATATCACCCGGGAGTGAAAACAAATTTGCACATCTGTTGATAACGTTCTAGTTGAATAACAAATTGCCAAAAAGAAAAACAACTTATTTGAGGTGCAGTTGATCATTTGAAGGAATGTGCATAATCAGTAATCACAAATATCACAAAGAGTGACAAATGTTAACCAGGATTTCATCCTTGTTTCAATGCTTTTACACATGGTGATATAGATAAATCAGACGCCCACTTCGCATCTACAAAAAAACAAGTCTTGTCTGTTTCAAATACCACAGAAGACAAGAACGAGGCTGATGAATTCAAGCTGTTACATAAGAATGCGACTCGAAATGAAGAAAAACAGGGTGCAACTGTGTCATGGCAAGTAACAAAAAGAAAAAAAAGAAATTGCTTAGTATCTCGCTTAGTAGCTAAGACAAGGTTTATAAAATGGAAAAGATTTATGAAGAGAACCAACAAGCACAACGAGTGCCTTGGTTAAAAAAGTTACGAATGTTTGATTAAAACACAATACTGTACATTGTACAATGATTCTCAACAATAAGATTTGAAAAATTGAATTTGCTTCAGTTCCCTTGTTTCTTTAAAGTCTTTTGATTATCAGAACGCCAGATATACAAAAATGCTAAAAGCGCGGATAAGTAGAATTGCTGGACATAAACAGAAATCCTTTGGAAAAGTACCACAATAAAAAAGTTTGTCTTCACCAAGCTTCAAATATTTGGTAAAACCAACAGATTTACTCATATCAATTCTTTTCTATATGCTTTATATGTGGCTATAACCAATAAAATCGCTAAAAGGAGCCAACGTTTCGATGGTTTGCACAGTCATCCTGGTTAAAGCAAGGCATTAATGCATCAGTGATTTGTTATTGAAAAACGCAACAAGGACGATAAGTACACGGGATGAAAATAAGTAAAGGAAAAGAAAAAGTCTACGCATCGGAAAATTTACACGGCGACACGAAGTACAGAAAGATATATTTTGTCAAAAATGAACTTGTAAATGTCAGAAAACAAATCAGATATTTTTCGTTCGTGCATGTTTTCTTTACTTCTGTAAAAAATTTTTGCAATGCGACGGTGCGGAAACTAGTTGCGAGGTCAAACACATTGAAACTTTCCCGGATTATTTTGTGCCCGTGACAAAAAACATGCAGCGATGCAGGTTATAGCATTTATGTCAATTTTTTATGTGTTGTTCAGTCTGGGTTCGTTCCTGTGTGCTTTGAGGATTTTTTTGCTTCACTAATGTAATTTTGTTTGCAGTTCTGACAAGGCATAGGAACGCCCATCTTGGAAACGCCTCATCGTGAATTTTCGTCCATTGGATCTTTGATGGGAGTTATAATTTTGTCAATATTTTGCACGGGTTTCGGCCAGAGCTGTGGAGCCGGTACTTAAATATCAGTCTCCATCTCCAGGCATCTAAATATTTTGCCTCCGGCTCCAACATTTAGAAGTTTTTGGCTCCGGCTCCAGAACTACATGGTCCAAAAAATAAAAAAACATATTACTTGTATAACTCGCTTGCCCCACAAGCTATGTGTGTGAAACCGGATCCCAAAATTCAGGCTCCGGCTCCACCACCTAAATGTTTTTAGCTCCGGTTTCAGCCATCCAAAATTGCTTTGGCTCCGGCTCCGACTCCACAGCTCTGGTTTCGGCACACTTGAATTCTGTGCCTTGACAGACATCACTTAAATGTATTGGTTAAGTCCAAGGAACATGTCGAGAGCGCGATGTATTTTCTATATATCTGGTGTCATCGAAGGTGTGCAAACTACTGAAACTTAAGCTCATATCAGCTATTTCACCGTTTTTGGATATTTTTTCGTTATATTACCGGTTGAACACAAGAAAATTATTGATAATGTTTCCGTAGTGCTATCGAAACTGCAGACAATTTGCGCGTATATTGCATGTCCTTTGCGTGAAAAACCTGGTTTACCTTGGACCTTTTATGAAAATAATGAAATTATAATTTAGTTACAAAAAGTAAATGCGCTATATGATTTGCATTGCTGCCAATCTGCGTTGACATTCTCTTGATACATTACATCCGTGAAACTATTGGAAGTTTTAGAAAAATTTTCCCTAAATATTAGTTATAGGGCAATTAACCGATCATTCACGGGTTACGTCCACACTTGTATTCTATATGGTAACTCTCCTCATTTTCTCAATACTCTATCAAAGAAAGCAAAAATCTTAAATACGAAGGCAATTATCTAGAAAAGAACCACCGCAAACAAATGGACCGAAATTAACCGATTACAAGAGCCTTGCTTTAAATAAGACAAAAAACAAGCCGAAGGTTCGTCATGGCCTTGCAAGCACTGTGCCCTTTGTAGTTGCCATGGAAAACACAAAAAATCCAAGGTCAGAACTATTTCGTATATCCTGACAAAAATAAGACTTTCCCGCTAAATTGAAACTGACATGTGCAAACTCTGTCATTTACATGGCGACTTACGTGATATATATATATATATATATATACATTAAACAGTATGTTGGCCAAAGAGTAAACAAAGTTTCCAAGAGATGTTCACCGCACCGAGGCACTTGGAACATACGAGATAAAAGGGATGAAACGACCAAATGGCTTTATCGCGGCACAATGAAGTGCTGTTACATGGCAATGGCATACTAAATAATCCAACAATTTATGACTTTTACACTGTTACTTTTTTCCAACAACCCAGTTTTTACTCTCTGGATGTTTGTGAAGATTAATGGCTTAACAAAGTAAACCCACAAACTGATATTGAAAGCGGGATCCTCCCTCGTGTGAATAATTCTTTTCCACTTTTGCGATGTTTATAAAGTTTTTTTTCCCATTCTGGTTTTGCCATTTTTTAATCACCTTTCTTACCACACGTATAATTTTTTATTTACCGATTTTTGTGCCATCCTTCCCAACGTTTATCATTTAAAATCTCTCCTTTACAGTACGTCTATCTACCTTACGACCTCATTAACACTTTTCTGCTGACACATTCTATTTGAGAACGGCGTATTTTCCAGTTTTCACTTGCCGCAGCTTGTGTTTTGATTTATTCTACAGTATTCAGTCTTGAGTTTGTTTGTTTTCTCTGCCCTTTCTTGAGCCCTTTAACATTTCACCCGTAAGCATTACTTGCAGATTTCAGGACTGAAGAGGATGTGTAGACTTACGTGAAATCGATTTTCTATTAAAAACACTGCTGACTGATTCGTCTGCATCACCCTTTTGGAGACAAATTACTTGAAGTCAGATTTGCGCACGTCTGAATCATCTCAAAGCCATGAAACTAGAACCCAGTCAGCTGATTCCTTGAAAGTTTACAGCAAACCTGGATCTTTTAATTGTTATTTTCTCAAAACAAGCTGTTTTGTATAGTCCAAAATCTGCATCCAACACAAAGCCAGTGACTCTTCTGATGCAATCATGGATGCATATTGTTTTCTGCTGAAACGCCTCTCTAAAGAGTTCCGTTCTCTATTATTTCATCAGTTTTAGGCTTCTTTCTCTAACTCTAAAAGTACTGCATCTCAGCAAGTTTTCTGAAAATGAACCAGACAGCATCCTCAGTTATCCTTGGGAGTACCGTTTTCAATGAGACACGATACTTCAACACAAGGTATATGCTGTAGATATTCTTGTCTGTATTGCAACCTGTTCTTATTGTCTTTGTTGTATTTATTGTTTCTGCTAATTAGCTAAACTTAGTTATGTCATAAATGACAAAAATAACCCTAAGCCTAATTACCTTGGGTACGAAAAAATTGCTTCTTTGACGGAACATGTTAGTTGCTTGAAAACTTATTGATTTGTCAACGAAACAACAAGCGAATCTGAACTGTTTGAATAAATTCCATACAAGGCGCAATCGGTGCACTAAATCAAACCCCGCCGAACACAAGCGTACAGCATGGGGATTCAGGGGATGCGGTCCCATCCCCAATGCTGAAAAATTGGCCATTATTAGGGCAAAAATTTTCAAAATTTGGGCAAAGTATACAGCTATATTCACATGTAAGTGAGGTAGTGTCTATTCTCCAAACTGAGGCAAAATAACAACCAAATCAACGGCAAAATAATTACCAAAACTTCAAATTAGTCTGAGACTACTCTTTGCCATTCTTTTTTCCCCCTGATGACAAAATAAACACTGCCCTTGAGTGAACTGGAATCCTGTGGTAAATCCTGCAGCCTTTATCAAATTTGGGCCAACTAAAAAACTTCACTAACGTTTTGGGTAAAATTAGAAACGTTTGAGTAAAATAGAAGCATTTGGGTAAGGTCCAACAGCCTCAATTAAATCTAGGCAAATGAGAAAGGCTTCAATCAAACTTGGGTGAAAACAAAAACATTTAGATTAATTGGAAACACTTGGGTGAAGTCCATCAGTCAAATCAAATTTTGCCAAATTGCACCAGCTTCATTCAATTGTGGGCAACTTCAAATAGTCTTGTTCAAAGTTGGGCTGTATAGAAAAACTCCATTAAAATTTTAGTACGTTCAGAAATGTGTGGGTGAATTATAAAAGTTTTCTTCAAATTTGGATAAAATCAAAATCATTTGGGCATATTTTAACAAACTTAATGAATTTTGAGCAAACTGGGACTACTTCATTCAAATTTGGGTGAAGTTAAAAATGTTTCCATAAATTGGAAAAATTTAGGGAAATTCCAACAGACTAAATCAACCCCTGGCCAAACAACAATAGCCCCATTCAAATTCGGGCCATGCGGAACATCGAAATATCTGGTCAAATTGGAAGAGCGTCATTCAGATCATGAACGTCGGAAGGGGGGGAGAGGGGGGCCTTGGATTGTGAAATTATTAGCAAAAAAGGTTGTTTTTCAATTTCGAGGGGTAAAAAACAAACTTCACCACTTTTGGGCCCCCTTGAAAAAAATTTGGGAAAATCCCCTACTGGCATCCCCCCCGGGGAAAAATCCTTCCGGCGTCCATGGTTCAGATTTGAATATATTATAAATATTTGAGCAAATTACAACTGCCCAAATCAAAATGGGGGGGCCACATACTTCATATAAATAAAAGTAATGCGGCCGGCAATAGCAAAAGGTTGTAAACCCCTGATGTCGTGGTAACTCACCATTCCAACTAACTCTAATTTTTGTAAACCTCAAATTGCTGATGATATAAAGTGTACAACTAAAATGCAGGTGTAGCTGCAAAATGCTTTGCGGTAGTGTAGCTGTGATATGATTGTGTGAAATTTTCTTGTTTCAAACTCGCTTGATGTTGTGAGACTTGCAAGTGCAAATCTGTTTCCATGAAGTATTCATGAATAGAATGAACTATGTAACTGCAGCTCTAATATGTTGCGTGGTGCTAATGTAGCTGTGATTTTATACTGTTTTGGTTTTCATATTGCCGTTTGTTTCATGCAATGAATTGCTTTTGTTGCATCCTGCCAAATCCTATTGCTTCAATTTAATGCTGTGAAATGAAGTTTCATGAAGAGTACTGCATAATTCACTTATGCTGATGCAGTGCAGTGAAGCACTGCCATTTTTACAAAATATTCTTGTTGAGGTTATAAACCATTTGCCATTTGAAATGTACATTTGTACACATTCCTTAGTAGTTGATAATATAGGCTGCAATATTTGCGTGTATCAGTCTCATATTGCTATTTTTTCTTAGCATGCTGTGTTCAATACACATTTAACTGTCTAAACTGGAGTGGACTTTTGGTTTTCATAATGTGACTTTAGAAGCTGTAAGCGTTTAAGTAAGTTGAAGTAAGTTGAAGTAAGTTGCAGTATTATAAGTACAGCATGTTGCAGTGAAGATTGCTAATGTGGAAGGTCAAGCTACATGCTATGTATTAAATTGCCTCCTTTCCCTCTACTTACTTGAGACTTGACCTATTTGCGGCAATGTAATACTTTCGATCGTAACCCGATATTTTACTCATTTTCCAGATTGATTGCCATTGTGGCCAACACAAATGCACACATCTATGCTAGAGAAGAACAGATCTTAACTATTAGGATGATCGTGTTGGAAGACTAAGTTTAGAACGTATATAAAAACTTGAAAATGAAGATTTTGAACAACACCTTCCACGCGCGGTGGCATGAACAGCAATTTTTGGGAGGATTTTATTGTAATAAGTTAACATTTTTCAACACAATAAATATCACCATTGTTCACATATAGCTATGCAGAATATTGATTGCTAGTTGAGGGCGTACGGCTTTGAACCCCGGTGATTGGTAGGCCCAATTAGGCATGCAAAAACCTTGATTAGTTTACAATGTTACGTTTTAGTCTTAACATTAAGACGTGCTGTTTATACGTTATTTGGAAAAGCAAGATAAAATTTGGGCTAAAATTTTTTGCATCCCCAAAAATATGCACTCCCGTACACTCATGCCTGCGAACTTTGCTATGTCATATTTTCTGTTCCATGTTAAGCTCGATTAGTTCAGAAAAAAACAACCACTAAATATTTATCTACGAGACAAATTAAACGTTTGGGGTTGGACATTCTATCTATAGCGTAAAACCTACAGATTTTGATGTCCAGCTTCAAAAAAACCCGAGCAATGCTAGCGTACAAAGTTGTCCGGGTGGCCGTTGTCCTGATACCCGAAATTCGTTTAATTATGATGTGAGTGGAGAAAATGAATTATAATTTCAGGACTGGGGGATCTAAACTAGATGTTATACCCTAGAATCGGGTACACTCGAGACGCCTTTGGTTGCGAAAACTGCCACTACCAAAATTTATTGAATAGTTTAGCCAAAATTGAGTGCTGTACAAGAGAGATAAGGTCTGTTGTAGTTGAAGTTGAGAAAAAATATTGATACCGTTCTTATGTTCATTCACGGTTGGACAAGTAAACTCAGTTTGCCCTACGTCATGCTAAAGATGCTGTACAAGCTAGACAAAATCCCAGATTTTTATGTATAATCAGACCCGTAACCAGGGGTGCAAAGCCCCCTCTAGAAAATTTTTTGTCTCCCTGGAAAAATGTCTTGGACATAGTTTAAAACTGTTGGATACAGCACAAAAAATGTGGGCCCCTCTCAAAAAACTCTTTGCCCCTCCTGGTGTCCCAGGCTGGCTACGGGCCTGTGTATAATAGGGATTAACAATTCATACAGGGTGGTCCAAAAAATTTAAATTTATTGTCCCTGTCATTTGTTGCATGTGTGTGGCAGAAGCCTACGAGAGACGATGATTGCTTTAAGAAAATTCCCAAGTGAACCCGGGCAAGAATTACAGTCACTGAGTTACACACTCATCAGTAGACCATATTTCGCATTCCCCAGAGAGTCCCAGGAAAAGCGAGGCCAATACGTTGGGGCCAGGTTCAGCTGCAGGGGCTGCCAGAGTGGGGAAAATTTTCGCAACCGCCCTATCCGTTTCCCATACCTAGACTGACCGCCTTGCAAGGCTGAAGAGTTCAAGCTGCTCTGGACTTTTTGATCAATATGGATCCACGTCAGCCGTCACCACACCTGGCCATAGGGGAATGGAGAATAATGATGGCTAAAATGTAGGCCTGCTCCTGTTTCCCAAAAACTGCAGAACTTCCGAACTGCAGTCCCATTACCGATTGCAGTTTAGCCTCATTCTTATAACGTTAACGGCAAAGTGGTATATTTGGTTGAGCATGCCCTAACAAAGCTGCTAGGCTAGGTTCGAATCCCAGTTGGGTCATACCAAAGACTTGAAAAACGGCACATACGGCCTGTTCAGCCTCGTGCACGGCTGCATCGGGTGGGTGAAAAGAAACTGTCCATGCGCGGTACACTGCCATTGGCTTGCCAGCAATGCAGTTTTCACTGAAAAAATAGGCACGTTGGCCCCGCCAAGCAAGCGGAAAGGGTGCCTCAGATCACTCGTAACACTCCGAAAGAAATGCAGAAAGAGAGTATAATGAAAATGACTCAGGACTAAAGTTTTATGGTGTCGAAAATTAACAAGGTTTTTTGAGATAAACATTCCAAAATGTTCAGTTTGACAGCTTATAGTACTCTATTTACTTTTCAGTACCTACCGGCACCCTTTCGATTCAAGTGGAATTATCTTCACCACGGTCGTGCTTGTGATTCTGGCTGTATTTGGTATCTTTGCCAATGTTATGACCATATACGTCATTGCCAAGACACCTAAGGAAAGGTTTGTTAATAAAATCTGTAAGTTAAAATTTTTATTATGCCCAGGAACTGGGTAGACTGACCATGTATTTGTGCAGACTTATGTAGCCACCTGAACCAACGGTATTACTTGGTCTGAGAAGCATTCTTCTCTACAAGCTCGGTCAGACCGAGCGTACAGATAGGGAGAATAGATTTCCAGTTCAACGTTAAAAAAGTTTTCGTGAAAGCTGCTTAAGACAGTTTACGTAAAGTTGAAACGAAGGAAGGCTGTTGTGTCAGTTTATTATATATATGTCTGTGAAGACTGTGTTAAGACAGTCTAATTTAAAGTTTCGACCAGAAACACCGGGGATAATCTCGATAAGTTTAACGCTCGCTTGTTCGATCTTAAAAAGCCTCTTCAGCTTTAATCTCACTTGCTATATGTATGATGAAGATGGATGGTGTCAGATTCCAATAAATTCGTTCTTATTGGAAGTGAAGGCAGAGGGAGTGTTGGGAAGCAGTTAGTTCTACGCACTGCTTCCACCTATCAGCTTTTGGTGAAAGCACCAAGTTGATTACATTGAAACTGGCTATTAAAATGATGAGGCTGTACAACCACCACCAGGTACTCTGTGATTGTCGGGATGCAAATCACAAGCGTTAATGAGACTGCCGTTTCACGTATTGTCGTATACCAGGCGTGTGCAACCTTTATTACTGAAGGGCCAAAAGCAATTCAACAGGTTAGACAGCGGGCCGCGCCTTCGTTTCACACAGGCTGTCTAGTACTAGTGACCGGCATGAAAATCCACTTTGTTGTATTGCATTTGGTCTGCGGGCAGCATGGGTTAAGTTCGTTCAAATAATGCAAGTTATTTAGTTGAGAACTTCTTCCTGATTCAAGATTATTAGTTTAGCTTGGTTAGGTTTTGAAATAGCGCTGCTCAGCTGGCTCGAGAAAGCACGCAGCTGCCTAAATGCTTGCTGATATTAAAGGGCCCCATCTGGATTTTTTTTGGGGGGCCAACAGCCTTTCACACGGCTCTGCTCGGTCTTTTGGATTTGCTGTACTTTTGTCTTGTGTTTGGATTGGTTTAGTTTTCACAGACCTTGTGTTGATGTATTCCGTTGTTATATCTTGTTTTACAGAACAAAAACCAACTTCCTCATTGCAAGTTTGGCTGCATCCGATCTGATATCTGCTCTGTTGAGTCCATTGTTTCTTTACAGGCGCATCTGGGGTTTTGACAATTGGGAGATTTCTACCTTCTTGTGCAAAGTATGTTAGAAAATTACGATCAGTGGGTTGTGTTCTAGGAACATTAAAGCTCGTCTGGTCTTGTCAAAAATTTGCAGTCAGTGAGTGCGAGTTTTAAAAGCTACAAGTGCCTTACGCTTGAGCATTGTATTGAAGCATATTTCAAGCTTATAAAAGGAGAGAGCGTTTAAAAAACTTGTAGATACTGCCGATACTTGCTAGAAAAAAAGATACGAAAGAGTTTCTTGATTTTAAAACTATCGTTTGAAATTGATGTGCTATGTAATGATAAGCTGATAAGCGTCGAACACTCCACCGCAACGACGTTTTCCGAATCAGCAAAGATTTTCTTGTTTTCACTTATGTTTGGTGGAACCAAATTTCAAAGTTTGAGTTCAACCGTGGTTCAGATCGGAAATCCGTTTATCAGACACTGACGTCCGCAAAATGTGAAATCGTTATCACTATGAACATTTCCCTATTAGTTGCCTTAAAAAGATTCACCTTTCACAAATCACCATAAATGGCTTATATAATCATTTAAGCTACCACTGATGAAAGGGTACAAAAGTGTTCTGAAACGTTTTCATCTCGTGGGTTAGCAGCAATTAAGAAAATTGATTGCTTATAGATAATCTACGAAAACTTTTCTGAACGTAGAGTGGTGCCATATTCGGAGCAGATAGTGTTGCAGGCATCTGCATCGCCTTGAACTACTGACGCAAGCACAATAGAAAGATGGCAATTCGGGGCATTAAAATAACTGGAAAGTAATCAGCAGCAATAGAGCTCGCCCGATGAGATCACTATGTGACACTAGGTTGCACTATCCTTATATAGGGATAAGTGAATTATAATATTACGATAATTCGCTTGTGGTGACTATCACAGGAACTTGTTACTTATGGGCAGTGCCGTGGCAAGGGTAAGTGAGGCCCCCCCCGAAATTTCACGTGGGGCCCCCCATACGCTATTGGCCTATTATTATGAATTGCAGTAAAAAGTCGTAACCTCTC
>Ga0210059_1000916_pt1 | contig 41993 bp, 17 predicted proteins | sample Ectturendosymbi2_FD_188042 | JGI IMG/M metagenome (GOLD analysis project Ga0210059, IMG submission 188042) | Ecteinascidia turbinata endosymbiont from Florida, USA - Sample 2 (SPAdes) (version 2) | ecosystem: Host-associated > Tunicates > Ascidians > Unclassified | place: Key West, Florida... | reverse complement strand
CTTTCACGAAAGAAAACATATTTGCGCTCATTGCGTTAAACTAGTGATTTTCGACCGGTGTTCGATGGAACACTAGTCAAACTTATCAAATTTCCTGCGGAACACCTGACGATCTTTCACGGAACACCGGTTGAAAATCACTGGTTTAGTGAAAAATTATTTACTAATAAACGCATTGCACAATTTTAGTTTACTTTGCGTCAGACAAATAAAGGCTAGACAACAGTAGTCAGTTATAAAAATAATCAACTTGCTGATTGTTTAGCTTAGAACGTTTTATTTTGGATAAAGATATACTTGACGTATCAGATAAAATTGTGGCGTTCATTATAAAGCTATCGTTGTAAAAGGAAGATAAACACACGTGTCTGGAAGTTCTCAGTGCTTTACTTTGATTTAAGCAAAAGTACAAATCAAACAAAATATCAGGGGCGTTTTTATTGTGTTTTCATCAATTATATAAAACTTTTATAATAAGTGTTTTTATTAACATCTTACTGCTGGTGCGTCGTAAGTTCAGCAAACTTTTCCAAAGGCGTAGCAACGAAAAAAGTTTGAGAACCACTGTTGCAAGTCAAAAATTTCCAAAAACGACACGGTTAAGCATCTTTTTCGTCACTGAGCAGCTCACTGATCCTTTCATTGCCCAAATAAACCAGCTGAGCACAAGAGACAGCAAAATGTGAAGCACAAGCGCTGACAGTCGTGATTGAGTTTCCATGCGATCTTGAAATTTAAAAAATATGGCAACCGAAAGGAATGAGAAACACAAACAAGAAGAATCACTTTACTGTTTAATCGAGAGTTCATTCCGAATGACTCTGGAAATAAATATCATTAATTGATAAAAAAATTCCCCAGTTCAAAAGCTTGTTACCTGCAGAACAACCGTCAGGCGCGGATTTACCATAAGGCTAAAAAGGCTTAAGCCTAGGGCCCCCGATTTTGGGGGGCCCCAAAATTCCGAGAGTAAGGGCAATTTCCAGGATTTTTGTAAACAAGTATATTTGTATTTTTGTTTTGGTTCAACGCACGTATTTTTACTATGTCGAGAACAAAATATCTCTAGTATAGAAGAATGAGTGCAAAGGGTTGAAAGAATGACGATGAGCAATATCTTTTCATGGCGTTGAAAATTGGTTATTGTTACGTACAATGTGTGGAACAAAACGCCTGAATCCATTTTTCAGATTGAGGTACTTTCGTTCAGCCCGGGTCTATCTCTTGTTGCTTTTTGTGGGTAAGATACGGGGTAAAGGCAAGACTAGCCTGCACTGTAGGTAAGGCTGCAGATATTCAATGGCTCAAAATGCAGGGGCGTATCTATGCGATATGGCACCAATGACAAAGTTGAAGTGTGCGCTCTTTCTAATAATTTGTATGCATTATATATAGGCACAATTTTTATGAAAGTTAAACCATTAAGGAAATCAATGTGTTTTTGTGTTTATTTGCGGTTTGAAATTTTCAGCAAATAAACTATTAATTATCCATGAGGGCCTTAACATACTTCTATACTCATTTATTTTTATTATGAGGAACATCAAAACATTCAAATAGTAACGTTCTTATAATTTATAGGCCTACATAGCGTTGCCTGACAAAATTGTATAAACCTATCTTACAAAAAATCAAACAGCATATTGCAACTGCAAACGACAATTTCTTTTGAAAAGAAACATATTTCATTTGAATTGTACAATAAATTATTTAATGCAAGTTATGTATCACTTGTGTTAGGAAAAGGCAATTCTATCGAAACATTAATATATCTAGCCTTTTCCGGTTAAATTACACAAAAATGCACCACGGAGGTATCAAAGGAACAGTTTCAGTCAGTTTACCTGTAGTTCAGCCAAGAATGTTTTCGGGAGTGGCCAGTCAATGACGTCGTCAGTCACTGACGTCGTGTAGAATCCGACTGTTCCTTCCCTTTGTTTTCTAACAGTTGAAAATTGATATACAGCACCAGCAAACTTATTAACAAGTTTGTATTGGGGGGAAAGCATGCTGCAGTCTTGCTATCCTGTATGCTGAACATGCTTTAGCTAAAGATAAAGCACGACAGAATTATCAGCGATTTTGCAGACAAAAAGTCCCATCCATCGCCGACTATGAGGCTACAGTATCAGGCTGTTAGGTGTTGTAAGAAGCACAGGTGCTTTAGTCTGAGCCAGCTGTCGACACTTGCAAACCGTGCAATTCCACAAGGAACTCAATAAATATGTAATGGGAGTGTTGTCAGATAACTTCACCACTGGCTTTTTCGTTAGATTCATTATGACTGTTTTTGTTCCTGATATCGAGGGAATTCAGAATAAAGTAATATAGTTATGAATTGGAACAACTTGTTCAGTGAATATAGCGCAGGGGCGGATCCAGGGTGAGGGGCGATCGCCCCCCTAAAACCTAGGAAAGTAACTTTATTCACAATGATTTTGTACAATTCGGAAAATAACATTCGCGATATAAGGCCATTTTGTTGTGCACTGTTTTGTCACAGCAGTGTTGTGGAGTATGCTTCAACTCTCTTACAGTAGCGAAGTTGTTATGAGCCTTGGCTGGCAAGTATTACCGAAATCGCCCCCCTAAGGCCCTAACCTTACTGGCTGGATCCGCTCTTGAAGTAACGAGCACGTGTTGTGCTAATTTGTATGAAAGTAGTCGTCGCAAACCTTCCAGAAGGGACCCCAATTTAAAACAGCCTAGGGCCCCGAAAATGAAAATTCGCCTCTGACAACCGTGCACATTCTAGTGAAATCTTTTTTTCTTGTCAGTCTTGGTAGATACGGTAGACGAAGATGGAAGTACAGAAAGAAGCTTATTCCAACGACAGCAATCTAGCATGGATCAAAGGCAAGTTAAGTCGAAGGCGGACTTCAGCAGGCAGTCGAGGACAGACAACAGGCAATCTAATCTTAGGATTGGTGGCAAGTTTTCTTTGTCCAGCGTTGGTAAAGGTCGTATAGGCAAGCAGACCTCTTCAAATATTCTTGGAGTGGGTGGAGTAACAACAGCTTCAAAGTCGCAGGTGATTGGAGGCAAGCTGCAATCAATTCCTGAGGAAAAGCGCAAAAAGTCAGGTAGGCTGAGTGCCACGGATATACTAATCGTAGATTTTTGCTAGTCAGATCCCATGGCAATAGGCTGATGCTAAAGTTAAAGAGTACTCCAACGAAATTTGCGAATGTGGAAGTGAGTGAAATTTTTGCTACAAATTTTCGATGCCCTTGAAAAAATGTAACCTTTTCAAAAGGAAATGTGCGAAGTATGCTGTACAGCAGGGATGGCCAACACGTCGATCGCGATCGACCGATCGATCGCCGAGTCTCAGTGGGTCGATCGCGCCTGATTTTTCATTAAATTGACAAGATACCTAAAAAGAACAATTTTTAATCACTATATATTTCAGAAAGTACATAAAAATGAAAAACGTTGCATTTTATGACATTTTGTACTTGTGACTTTATTACCGACCGGTCGATCGCGAATTATCAAGAAATTTTCTAGTCGATCCCAGTCGAAGACAAGTTGGCCACATCTGCTGTACAGAATGAAAATTGCGATTCACGCTATTGATCTCAGCAAAGAGCTCTGTAATCGTGTCCATGGTGGTGATGGGCAGTAGTGGAGACACCTTTTTGAAAGTGAAGGCACAAGTGCAGGTCAAAAAACCTATGGAAAATTTTTGTAATTTGAATAGGCAATTGTGACGTCACAAGCATTGAAATATGACATCATTAACTTTTGTCAGCATTTTTAAGCAATTTTATGCAAGGTTTTATAAGCCCTCAACGACCCTATCTATACTACACCCTGTCTATCTACACTACACCCTGTCTATCTACGCTACACTGACTTGAGCAAATAAATGTGACTAGTTGTTCTTAGTTGTTCTTGGTCTTACACATAATTCATTCACAAGTAAGTACACAAACATAACATGCATAAAGCTAAGGGAACGTCCACATATTATATCATCAGATAGGGGTGATAGGGCCTTTCAAACTGATGATGGGGTAAAAAAAGATATCTACAATATCTAAAAACTTATTTGAGAAAAATTCGAATTTTTAAAGCGGAGGCCAGGCCTCCCAGAAAAAGGAGCCTAGCTCCTGCGGCCCCCGGTTCCTCCACCCCTGGGCCTGGTGGTGGAATATGTCTCATAGGATGGTACAGTCCACCTGGAATTTGTCTCATGTCTCATCACTTAGTAATTTTACGTTCTGTAACAGGAATTTTCTGAAATTCGAAACCATTTAATGCGCGCAAAACAGTAAGTAATACACGTAAAAGCTCATTTCCATGAGGAGAGTGCCTCAAAAATAAGGTTATGGAGACCTTTACTATGTGAAAAGTAAAAAAGAGGTGGCCCAGTTTTTAGTAACCCCCTCACAGTCGTGGCTCCTAATTTCGGCCTTGGGGTTGCTTAACTACGGTTTAGTAGAGGCTAGACATGCACGTGATATGATTTCCGTTAATAGTTTCGTGAAATCACATGGGGTAGGACAGTCACAAGTTGCCATGGGATGAGATAGAAAAAAGTTTTCCATGGACACGCTTTTCTGTATGGACACGCTTTCTTCTACATCTAATATTTATTCCTGTCGGTAACTTTCATTTGAAAAATGTCACTGATTTGCAGCCCGTGAACGTGTAAAACAAAAATATGTTTTTCGTGGCGAAGTTGCATTGAAAGTAAATTTACGGTGATCCTATTGCAGAAAAAATTTTCGATTCCCTTCCTCTGTTGGAAAAACGCGAATAGTTTTTGCATGCGGTTTCTAGTTTGTTTTGCGTACTTATAGTCGGAACTCGATGTAGTTTTTTTATACGAATGAACATGACATTCCCAGGGTGTAGTGCTAAAAAAGTGGGAATGCCGTTCCCACACCAAATGAAAAGGAAGACTGCACCAAACAGTTCGAATGAAGTGAGCATTCGCCTGCAAGAATTTCCACACTGGATCTTCCTGTTTCACCATAGATTTTTGACTAGCAGTACGAATCTGCGTGTCGCTAGCACGTCTGTGAGATCGCAGTCATGTTTGAATGTGATCTAGTCCAAAAAGGTGTGGGAACCCCGTTCCCACGCAATCCCACTCCACTACACTCCTGCACATGCATACTAACACGTGAACTTAATTCCCGGCCAGTCGGAAAAATGTTTTAGACAGATGCAAATCATTTTTAGTATGATCGTACAGAGTGTCATTAAAACTGCTGATGCACATGCACAGAGTGCTTGCTCTTCGCAAAGATAAATCTTATCGGCATATCTCAAATTCCTAGAATACCTTTCTGTTTCAGCACCATTATAAGTAACTGCCACAAAAATCGAAGGAACCGATAGTGCTATTAAAGCCGTAAACTTTATTTTTCATTATAACACCATCCGTTGCAGAGATAATAACAAATCAACTGATCTTAAGATATAATAAACAGCATTTTGCAGACAGCAGCATACTACAATTGTATCGAGGTAGGCATGCGAAGTGGATTTACACAGTTTTTCCCTATTTCTGTGTATAAACTTGATTTTGTTTGTATTAGTTGATTTCATTACTTGTTATCACTTACTTGTGTCTTCACCGTATAAACGCAATCCCTATCATCAAAAACACTGTGGCTAGCATTTCGCTTTGAACAGGTTTGTGCAGATTTAACTGAATTCGACACAGATGTCGATTCAACCCCACAGCACTTGTACATTTGTCAGCAAAAACCGTAAGTTATTAAAATTGCTTATAAAAAGCAAACAAACTGCAGGTTTGCTCGCTGCAGATAACGTCTCACCCATTTTTTACTTTTGCAAAAAAGCAGCATCTGTCAATTTGAAACTTTTTTCGGCATTTCTTATCTTTTTCAGTTGTTTCGTTTCAAAAAGGCAAGGAATGGTCGCTTCGTTCGAACATCAGCGTCACTTTGCTAGATCAAATGGGCTTTGCAAGTAAGTGTGCTGGTACATGCTTTACATGGAGTTTCGCAGCTGCAAAATGACATCAATCTGGCAGTAGAATTGATCAGAGCTGTATCAGCCTGCACTTCTCAATGCCACTAAAGCAGATTTTTATAACACCACGCAAAAATGCCTTTTAGACTTAGAATGGCCAAACGTCATAATTTGGCCTGGACAACCTCGATTTTTCGGTAATGTACTTGTGTCTTGGTTTGTTGCTTCATTGATTTTCCCATAACACCAGACTAGCTGCTCACAACAGGAAAAAGTAAGGGTAGCAAAGGGGAGTGACGGAACTGAACAGCTAAAATTCTGTTTAAAAGAAAAGATAGTGCCCATCTTTTCATATCCTCTTTACTGCTAGCAAAGTTTTGATGGGGTCAGTGGAATTTACGCACTTTGCGCTGATACGAGACACACTGAAATTGCCATCATCACCGCCAGTTTCTCAACAACTGTACAATTCACACATAAGACTGCTGATCACTGTAAAAATATTTCGATCATAAAACTCATCACACTAAACTATTTTTTGATCAGAGAAAGTTGTCCAATGATGAGTTGAAACCAAGGTTGCGCAGTCGGAGGTAAAATATCCGACCCCAACTCCGACCTTTCAAAAATTGCCGACTCCCGACTCCGACTCCGGCTTTCTAAGATTTCCGACTCCGAATCCCGACTCCGACCTTTCCAAAATATCCGATTCCCGACTACAACTCCTTTACATCAAGGGAATGAAATTTGGTTGTTAAAATCAATGGAAATAGTGGCGCACAGCAAGAAATCTCTGTTTCAACAAAAGTTTCAGAAGAAATTGAACCATTTCAACAGGAATTCCCAATTTACGATTGTGATGTAAAAAATGATCCAATTGCACATCCGGAGTCGGACAAAAAAATCCGACTCCGACTCTACCCAAAAACCTCTGACTCCTTACGACCAGTCCCGTCGCATCTTATTTCCTGCCAAAGTTATCGTAAGTTATAGGCAAGTAATTTCTAGCCGTCTCTACGGTCGTTTAACGAAACTTGTTCACTCGCTAGTCGAGCACTTTAAAACACCAGTAATAAACTAAATAATGTAAATGTTAATTATTTGAAAATTCCCAGAAATTAGCGGGGCCGGCGTGTTTGAGCTTTGAGACCCCTGGTGTAAGCAATCATTATGCCATTGTTTTTACCAGTTTCTTATTGCTTATAAGCTGCCAGCCACGTATTACTGTATTTGTTTGTCTACACTCACATGCAGGAAGCTGTTCTGAAACGATTCCAGCGGCAGGGGTCCTCAACACCTAAAATGGCTCAGAACTCCGGTCACTTTTCAATCTGTCAAAAAAGACGTTTTTTCGCATGACTGTCACTGTTATTTATAGTTGCTGCAAGTGCTATAGCTATTGATCAGTAGCGCAGCCAAGAATTTAGTTCGGGAGGGGCCAGTCAATGACGTCGTCAGTCAGTCATTGACGTCGTTTTGAGTCCGACTGTACGTCCTATTTATTTTCTAACAGTTGTAAATTTATATAAAGGACCAGCGAAATCTTAGCAAGTTCGTTTCGGAGGGACCATGGCCTCTTCGCCCTTATTCTGGCTGCGCCACTGTAGTTGATCACAGCTGTTGTGTCTCATCATTTTACTCAAGAGTCGGCCTAGGTCTGAGGCATGCCGACGTTAGCGTGCTTGTTCTTTTATCGTTTCCTAATTGACTTTAACTGGTGGCATTGATGAAACCATGTTTCAGCGGAAAGACGCCATGTAAACCATACCATTAATTTCAACCTGTCATCGAAAAAAGCTTTGGAAGAAGGATGGATACAAAATGCCGAGCCTGAGCCAGACCTTGGGAAAGACAACATTGTTGAATGGGCTGCTGGGAGACTTCAAGCAGCCATTAGACAAAGGTTAGAACGCTATTACACTAGAAAAAACCAAAAAATGAATAATAAAAACCTTTTACAGATAAACAGAAAGACGTTTCAAACAATTTCACCAACTAGCACGTTCAGCAGAGTTTCAGTGGGTTGTATAGCGCATGGTGGAGGGCTAAAACAAAAGGGATTGGTTTGTTTGAAAAAAAGGCATGTCGTGTTGGTCAAGTTAATTAGAGAATTTTTCAGTTGAAAATTTCAGAAAAATCACAACAAAAGCTCCGTAATTAAAGTGTTGCACCAAGAAAGTATCAATGGAAACGCTGTTCTTCTTTCAAAAAAGTGGGGAAACGACGTTGCTCCGGAGCGCACTCGTGACTATGCTGTAACGTAACGTATATGAACAAAAACTAGAAAAAACTTGTAGTCTTTCTGAGAAAGTATGTGTACAAGAAGTGTACTTCGGAAGAGGTCTTAGCCAATATGATGTATTACTCATGTGGATGCTTTGCGTCAATAGTGGCAACTGGCAATATATGAGAGATACGATGCCCTACATCATTTTTTCAGGGAAGGCGAGGAAGAAGCTGCTAGGAAAAGCGGGAACAACAAACCTGTTTTAATTCGAAATTATGGAGATAGTCGTCGTGACACGCTGCTAAAACTTTACAGGTAAGTTTCAAACCGTGAACATTGTTTTGTTGCAATCAGCGTCTATCTCTCAGATGTGAATAAATAGAAAAAACTTGATGGCAACTTCGGCCAGTGTGTATCAACCCTTTATTTTATCTCTTGCTTTTCGGGGGCTGTTCTTCCGTGTTGCTCATGCCAAGGCAAAATGCATTTCGTACAAGCGTTGAAGTCGGCTGATGCAGTTGGCAGTGTTTTTTAAGGTGTTTTGAGGTCCCGAAACGGTCTCTCAAAATACAATAGAACCTCGCTCTACGACCACCACCAAAATAAACTAAGACATTGTTTTACGACCATTTCGGTATTCAGATAAAATAGTCGCAGTCTCTCAAAAATGTCTTGGTGTTCACCAAAGTCAAACCTTGAAAAACCAGCAGGTGGACTCAAAACATTACTTTAACCCAAAATTCAATCGCACTGCTACACCAAAAATTCTTGAGGAAAGTGTGTTGTCATTTCAAATAAACAAGAAGTTTGTATTCCACAAGCATTTGATCATAGAAGAAGATAATGCAAAAGGCAGATAATTCTGAGAAATTTATTTCTGGAAACGCAACATTGCGATTATTCGATCATGAAGTTGCTTACTTTTGCTTTGAAAGTAACTTAACTCTCTAATACCAGCTAAACTTATTTCTCAGTGTTTGGATGCGATTTTCAATCCACTTATGCACAATCGCTTTGATTACGTGTTTAGGTTTTTCGAAGATTTATGATTGAAACGCAGTCAACCATCGAAATATGTCTTACATTGTCAATTACTCCAAATTTGTCTTTTAAATACAGACACTTTTTATTTTGCCCATTGCTAACTACTGTAACTCAGCAGCCAGCCTGGCAGTTCTTGATGATGTCGTTACACAGCTTCGATGACACTGCTTTGGCATTGTAAACAACTTTTATCAACCTTGTGCGAAAAATTGTAATGTGCTGCCAAGTTTTTCGACTTACACTTAGCTTCTCAGGTCATATCGAAGTTCTGGTGTCGTAGAAACTGGGCTCCTGTATAAGTTCCTTTTGTATAGCCACTTCTTCACATCTCTCGAAGTGCCACATTGCAAGCTTGAGCCAAAGTTCACATCAAAGCAAATCCTTCTTTCGGCCCAAAAAAAGAACTGCATCGTTTTGTAAGTTTCCTCAACCAACACAAAGCGAGGCGTTCAATGTAACAAAAGGTTTACCACTAAAGAAATGTCCAGGTGTTGCTAAATGTATTTGCAAGAATTTTATTCTGAACATTTTAGTGTTACGGATTTGTATTCGGACAAAAAGAGTCCCTTAAAACTTCCTGTGTTTGGCTCAGACGCTCCTTATCACTGGGGTGTAAGCGAACACAAGAATACAGAAATCCTGAGTCGTATCACATGACAGTGTAGATGTTATACTGTAGTTGGTGCGCGCAGGCAATACTGATGAGGAACTATAATACATTTCAGTCGCCTTCACACAGAAACGTTACACAGTGCGAGGAGAATGGAGATTTTTAATAAGCAGTAGACATTTGGATTGAGCCGACGAAAAAATTACACAAAGATGAACATCGTTAATCATAGGATATGAATTGTTTCTAATCGAGGTGTCAAATGTCCTGACGAAATAGGTGACTTATTTACATTCCTGGCGAAGAAATGCAAAATCCAGTGGCCAATATTGACCGCGCAGAGATGTTTGATATCAGAGTGTGTACTTGCTCTACATTTTGGAGGCATACACTGACATGCATAGGCAAGAAGCAACGCATGTTTAACTGCAGTTGAAGACTGAGAAAAGGTGTCTCTGAGCTTGTTTACTGCACAATAAAGCGATTTCACTTGCCTCTGGGTAAGAAGGCATGAAGTCGAACACTAAAATAATTGGCTTGCTCAGTAAATTTAGTAAGTAAAAATTTGTATTAACTAGCAATCAATGGAGATCGTGTCACACTGCAAGAATTCTCTGTTTCAATAACAATATCAAAAGAAATCTTACCGTTTCAACAGGCACGAGTTAGGATTCCTGACTTAGGAGTGCGATGCAAAAAAATGATTCAATCGAACTTGCGGAGTCGGAGTCGGATAAAAAAATCCGACGCCTAGTGTTCTTAGGAATCCGAATCTGACTCCACCCAAAAACCTCCGACTCCGCAACTCTGCTTTTTAGGAGGAAAAGTATGCTGACTATTTTGTTACTATTAAAATTAATTTCATATTCAGCGGCATAATAGCAATAAATATTGAGATGGGCGTTGAAGACAAGTGATGTTAGGACCAAACACACGTATGTCATGAGCAAATATTAGATGATTCGCCACCATATTTTCCACAGTGCATCCAGATCTGGCTAAGCCCAGCTGAACTCACAGTTCATCAAGGTAATCAACAAATACATATGTGCTCCGAACTTCCCCTTGTCTTACCCCATGTGTTACAATGAAGGGGTACGAAAAGCAATTGTCCCACTTACCTTGCATGATTGCTATACCAATTTACCACCATTTTTACTGTGCACCTAGGACCTAGGTACATGGGCTTTAATTAGTTTTGTGAGCAATAGATTGTGGTTAGTTCCATCAAACGCCATAGACGCATCTTAACAGGCAAAATTGCTCTTTGGGATGAATTCAGTAAGGCTTCAAAGTGACTTTTCCACGCTGCGACAGCTTATTTCCTGTTGCACGTCCCACTGTAGGTGGAATCGTGGATTTATTGTTGCTGTTTCTGATATTTTCCCTGAACCTCTTGATAGAGGGGACATGCAGGGCACTTGAAAGTGCTTCTTCTTTGCACTTTTCCTTTGCGTTACTACAAGACCGCAATGCATGCTTGAACTCTTTTCGCCTTTTTTTCATATTGTTAAACACAAGGCCACTTTGGGGATTTTGTGCCGATTATAAAAATGCTTAACTGCCGAAAATGAAAACTTATTTCAAAAAGTTCAATATAACTTCAAACTACCTTGCAGCTTTTGCGTTGCTTTAGTACATGCAGTGTTGTAGCAAGGACCCCAACCTTTTTGTAATCATCTCATGTGATTATTCCGATTCAACAGACAGCGATGAAAAACCCGCAAACCAACGTTTTTGTACCCCTTTTCGAGTGTCACGAGTGATCTGCAGCGCCCATCTCCGCTTGCTTGCGCCGTAGGTCACTTGTCTGTACTTTCGAAAAGAATGCTGCTGAGTTGGTGGCGAGTCAATGGCAGCACCGCGCATGAACCTTTTGCTTGCATCCACTCATTAACGCCAAGCACGAGGCTGCAAGTACCGTTATTTAAATCTTCAGTATGACCTGGCCAGGTACTAGCGAATCCAGCCTACGAATTCCAGTGGCGCGTGTTCAACCCATTGTACCATTTAGCCGATTAGTTACACTTACGATACAAATAGCCAACATGAACTCATAGCTCTTGATCGCAGTAAGCCACCATGCCTAACTTTAGTAATAATGTGGGTGCGTTGTGCTTCCGACCATCTGACTGCTGTTGGCCTATTAAGCAAATGGAATCTTTGCTAACAGGTTCATTTTACAATGAATATTAAGATGATGGTCTTTTTTACAGAAAAGGCACCGAAACGGACGGAAAAGCTGGAGCGATAGCCGCTGGTCTTTTAAACGGAAAGAAACCTACTGGTCCCACAATAAAAATTCCATCTTGGAGCAAATTGGATGGTGGCGAGAAAAAGCGCTTGTTAGTTCAACTGCCTGATGGGTCAATGACCGTTTAGTAAGTAGCTCAAGTTTCAGAACGTGTTTTTTATCTGTATGCTTTAGTTTACACTAACATACTGTATTGGCAAACGTTTTTTAACGTATAGTATAGTTTTTTTGTATATTTCCCTTGATTTTTCTCTGTGTAAAAAGTGTTCAGTGGTAAAAAATATTTTCTATTGGTGTTTTTATGTTTCAATTTTTCGTTCCTGTTATGCTTACTGGTTGTTCGAGTGAAACAGCGATGTTGTTCTTACCTTTACCATATTGTGATAGTTTATGCGGCTCAGAGGAGACCATCGTTCGTAACGGACCTCGTAGAGACCAAATTTGCTTCAGTAATCTTTTGTTATGTTAAAAACATAAATTGTGTTTTTTGGTAGCGAAGAAATAAAAACATGAAACGTTTGGAAATGAAATCGTCGTTTCTGTTTCCGGATTTTTGCATCGTGCTGAGCACATATGGACAGGAACGATAGCAAAAAAAGACAGTTCTGGGTTTATATACGTTTGAAGTTTGGGGCACTTTGTCATAGCCACGTGCAAAGAATAATATCAAGCAATAAACAAAAAATAGTTGCCATCGAAATAGGACTAACACACATATCCTATATCCACAATACTGAATGTTTGTTGAACGTAGCTATCCTGATGGCGAGAATGTGGCGATTTCCGCCAGCGCCGTGCCGGATCATCCGGGGCAACTGTACGTCAATTGCTATGACAACGACGAAGACAGAACTTGTTTGGCCTCATTCACACCATACGGCAAAGTAAGTGAAACCAGTGATCGATGGTGATTTCCTATGTGCGTTCACTGTTCACTTAAAGTTCATAAACCGTTTTTCAGCAAGAGTACTTTTAACTGCAATGTAAGATTGTCGTCAGCGGGAAAGCACTGCGTAGATAGTTTGTAACTTTTTGGTTGGTGGTTTCTGCGTTTCTTCCGCAAAATACACCTTCTAACCGTGTTCATGACCATTATTTTGATCAATATGATTTTGTTTCACAATATATCAGGCTTTTGGCCATGGAGGCATTTCGAGTCCTCTTAGGGCTGCTGCCCCCGCGACCCTCCCCAGAGGAAAAGCGGATATGGAAATGAATCCATCAGGCTTTTTCGAGAAATGAGAACAACAAAACCTAAAGAAATGTTGTTGCTACACAAAATGTAATTAATAATACAGTGCGTGCTCTTAGGCAAGTCGCAAGCGGAACTGCATGATAGATTGAGTGTTTATACATGCTCCCTAATTTTTTTATTTCTTCGTTTGCAGTCGTGCGTCTATCACAAAAACGGGGTGCCCGCATTAGTTCTAACAGACAAAGGAGGTCTTCTCAAAGCTGAGGACGGATCGTTGCTTAAGAAGTGGGAGTGGCCGCTAGATGGCTACAAACTGAAAGAAAACGTGTTGTTTCACCTGAACAAAGAGATGTACGTTCGCGTGCTCAACAAGAACAACGTGATGCTGCACTTCAATTCCAACAGGGAAGCCATAAAAATTCCTGTCGGTGCTATTCCAGGTCTTGAACCGTCCGCACTTCTTGAGTCTGCGGTCAGTATTTATTTCTCAAGCTTTGTTTCTATTGTTTAAATACATAGTGACGTCAACTCTTTGAAATGGTTTGCAAACATTTTACGAATGCAAATGTGGTTTGCCTGCAGCAATCCTTTCAAACAGTGTATGATGCATGTCGTCACCAGTTAAGGGGTCAGTGGTGTTGCCCCTCATTTGCAGTTGCTTTCAAACATATAGGAGTAGGTGAGGAACTTCATTTCGCTGCATGCTGTAGCTCCTTATATTTGCGTTATTCACCTAAAAAACGAGTCTAGCGACTCGCTTTGTACGAAGCCATTGTGATAATGGAATGCAAGATTTGTTCCATGCGATCGAAGAAAGTTGACTTCTTCTTTTTTCTTAAACGCCAAACAGAGTTTTCTGAATTGTGAAACCCGGTTTGACTTTTCTGACCGAAAAACTTCTACGGCAGTCATTTACTTAAGTCACTTTCGGCTGCTGCTTGTGTCAGGTGTGGATATCAGGGGAGACTAACGAGGCAGTCGCCTCGCGCTTACACTTTTTCAGAAATGCCAGAGCGTGGTCTCCTTTGAAAGTTTCGCACTTAGTTTTTGCACTGTTTTGTTAAAAAGCTTATGAACCACTCTAGAGCCACACTAAATTAGCGTCTTTGCAAAAGTCGGCAGCTTTCAAGTGTCCTGGTTCAAAACTTTTTAAATTTTTGGTGCTTTTGTATGTATATTGTGCTCTTGAATTTAGTTAATAAATTGAAATGTAAAGCAAGTTTAATTCTTTTATCCACCTAGTCTCACTTTTACCTTTCACAGTGGGGATGTTTTGGGGCCCCCTTCTGAGACTGAGGGTTTGTCTCGGGCTTCTAAATTTAAATATCCACCACTGCTTAAAGTTGTCTTTGACGCAGAACCGTCGCCAGAAAGTCTTCATTAGGGAGGTTTTACGTTTGTGCAGGGGAGCTTGACATTGAAATTTTGATAAAAATGCCAATGATTTAAAGTTTTTCCTATTTCAATTTGGGGGGTTGGTGCTTTGTTTTGGGGGGCTAAGCCCACCAAAGCCCCCTCCCGTGGCAACGGGACTGCTTTGACGTCATATCTCGCCCTAAGTGAACTACAGTAGAATTCGCTTATATCGGCTCCTTACAGGGATTTAGAGTGACATGAGCGAACAGCTGATGTAGGCGAACGAGAAATAATTACAAAAAAACTAGACGATGACCAGAAATAATAAAAGAACTATGTGTTAGTTCACTGTTGATGTGGGTTGTGTAATCATTGTTACTACCTAATATGGTATACTGTCAAAGAAACGAAAAACTTCAAACAAAAATAGTGTTACAGGTATTTACTTGTACAGGTTGGCTACGTATCGCGTTTCTACGCCGAGATTGGTACGTCACAGTAAAGATTAACGTCCTCGCAAAGATTATATTCTAGAATTGCGTTTCCGTCCATAGACGCAAGAGCCGTTAGTGGGAACAAAAAATCATGGCGATCTAGGCAAATTGTTGAAAAGACTAGCTTGAGCTAAAATTCACGTGAAACATGGGATTTCTGCCGGGAATGCCTAAATTCAACCAAAATAGGCGAACCTCCAGTAAATGCAAAACCGATAAAGGCGAGTTCTACTGTATAAGCTACGAGAACAACGCCGGAGTTTTATGTGTATTCTTTTCCTGGGTTGACTTGGATTAACAACACTCACTGCTCTTTGATCGGCGCTTTGCATCAGTAGTTTTTTTATCGTTGGTGTTCCCGCTGTTAGAGTTGTTACAGCTGCCAATAACAGAATTTTTTTCTTGCTAAGATTTTCAAGTCCCATCTCGGCTATGCCACTGACTTTTTTAACTAACAAGTTCTGTAAAATTGCAAGTCCAGAAATAACCGCGAATAAATGGAGAAGTATCAAGCAATAAGCTCTTAACACCTGCTTACAGTGATGACCTCAGGCGTGCGGCACAAAAGACTGCCTAGTTTATGGATTGGTTTGTAAGTTTGTGACGTTCGAAGTAAAACAAACTTCGTTATCCGACACAGAGTGTTCTTAAATCCGGTCTTCCCTTCGGATCAAAAACTTCATCGGAATACATGCACAGTGCAAAATCCAAAGAAGATCGAGCCAAGGTTAAGCACCGAAAGTTCACCGCAAAAAAGGTACAGTAGTTACACCATTTTTTCTGCGCCAGCACACTTGCACAGGTAAACCCTTACGTGTTTTTTGATTCTACAAAGTACTGTCAACAGACAATGTGGATTAAGCGAGCGCTTATAGCATTACAGGGTTACGACAACTTTATTAGCAGGAAAAGAAAATTGAAATAGTTTTGAAAAAAATTTTTGGACCGTTAACACCCCTGTCTTCAACATTTGTACAGTCATAAAGGTATGTAATGCTAGTATAAGATAATAGCACATCTCATTATCGACTGCATGATGTAGTCTAAATCTTTTGTCTCTATCCTTAATTCTAGTAATATACGCTTTTAATCCCGAATCAGCAAGCATGGAACATTTAGTTGCAGTCGTGGAATTTTATTCGAGGTTCAGAATTTTGGAAATAAATCAGGTTTTTGCTGGCAGGCTTTTACAACACATCTTTTTACACCTTTATTCAATTTCACGGAATGTTCATGTCATTGACATACACCTTCATTCAATTTCACACAGTGTTCGTGTCATTGACATAACCTTCATTGCCAGTCTACCCATGTTTTTCAGAGTTGTCTTTTGCAAAGCGTAACTACAAACCAAGTCTTCTATTTGAAACTTTCTTATTGCTGGATCATGTCGAACAGATAGTAATCCAAAATAGGAAACTTGCAAATTTTGCGCGGTTGGTCGCTGCTTGTCTCTGATGTTGGCACAAAAGACGTAATCGCTTCCGCAAATGCATTGACCCAATCTGCCTTCAATGCCGTTATTGCGTACAGAAAAGCTGTGATGTGGGTCAAAGTTTTAAGGCGTCATACTGTAGAATGGATGTAGATTTGTGGGACTCCGGCTTTCCGTCATCATGATTTTAGACATAAAGTCAAAAATAGGCACATGATTTTTTTCATTACCTCTATCTCGTTTCTCACCGAAGCCATCGGTGCTGATGAACTATTCTGTTCCGATGCGATCCCGAATCTTGCCTTTCATTTAGAAACTGACATGAATTTTACGCAAAGGGCCGATCACTTCGGAAGCAAAATTCTGGATACTTGTTGATTATAACCAGTTTGAAAACTAGAATTAGTTTCTTTTTATTTTATTCAGGCTACTGGCATCACACGCAAATCTGGAGAAATTGAAGAATTAAAAAATTCTTTGGAACCACCCTTGCGTTTTGAGTTCGAATCCCAAGCAGATCGCGAGCTGCGGAGATTGCAAGACAAGACAAAACAGCTAGTTGAAGACTGGATGGAACATTATCGGATGTCAATTGGAATGAGCTCTCCATCTCTCAAAAAGCTTCTAGATCAACCAGAAGTATGTTTTCTGAAATCGTATCCTCCGTCAACAGCATGCACAAACGAGAATTTTGGCATGGAAATATAATCTTGCTTGGCTATTTTGTAAAGTTGTTTCTTACTCTAATGCTCTTTGCAAATTACTCGTAATATCTCATTTGTTTCTTCCTCTTGGTATTGTTTGGATACTACGCCAAGATGACAAGGATGTCAAGTTAATACAATGACTCTAAAGCTGCTGAAGATATGCTAACATCATAAACTTTCAAATTCTCACAATTTTAGTTAAAAGGCTGTCATAAGTTTAAATGCACGTAGTAGAACATTTGCTGTGCATTTCTCCCTCCTGGAACCACGCTGATGACCTTATTACAGGTTGTCATTAAGTGTTATAAATTTATTTACAGCCTGCGTCCAATCAAACGAGATCTTTTTTGCAGGTAAAAACACCCAAACGCAAAGTTCAAAGCGCAAGAGAACGCAAACCAGCACCTGGAGAATTTGATGAAAGTTCGATGCAATACCAAACTTTTCGATCTCCTTCTGCTCCTCCGAAACACATGATTATGGGTCCACATGTAAGCGATTTTTCGTGATTTCGTGCTTGCTTGGTGTTTTCAAGGTTAAATTGTAAGAAGTTTCATGCGAGGTAAGCAAGAGGCATAACGGTAAAAACTTGCAGAATGGCGAATTCAACTCAGTTTCTGCGCCACGGCTGAGTACTGATACGTCGCGTGTGCAGATCCAAAACTCTTAAATGTGGGTTTTGCTGGTAACAAGCCTGTGCCCAGACGCAAGTTACAAAGCAACGTATGCAACGGCACTCTGAGAGCCCCAAACCTCTGCTGACAGGGGAAGCAGCATTTGCCGGTGGCTCCATATTCCCCAATCGCAGCATTTCTTGGAAATCATTTGACATGCTCAAGTTCGTGAAATTGTCAAATGTTTATATTAATTATTTTTGAATTTAGAACACACCAGAGTCTTTCCCTTCATTACATTAGGCCAGTGCTTCACGATTCTTGGTAAAAGAATCTTAATATTTTGTAACGACCTGAATATAGTACCCAGTGTTGTTTGACATTTTGTTTCTAAATCATGTTTTGTTAGAAACGTAATCGTTGAATCAGCTGATAACAGCATCCCTCATTCTTCCATTATTGCCAACTCACGTTATCAAATTCACAAAAGGCATTACATTATTTGGAGTTGTGGGAAAAGCAGCCTTGGAGAATTTTCAAAATATAAAGAGATCCCATAAAAGCTAGCAACGTTTAGCAAGTTTTCCTTAGTGGCAAAGTCCAACTAATCCTATGGAATAAATAAATGCCTGTCCTTAAAGGATTTGCTTGTTTATCCTTTTTCGCCAGTTCCGATACCTGGTGTGTAATCACACGCTCTAAAACCAAAGATAATCACCTAAAGTTAAACAGTAGAGCGGATCTACATGGCTATCAAACTTGCTCAATTCTTTAGCTTGAAACAGTTAAAAATTTTCCTCGTAAAGTAAAAAGTAAGAAAGATTTGCAACAAAACCCACTTGCTTGAACAGTGGTGTGAGAAACGTGGCGCTTCAATACGCTCTGTTGTTCGGTAGTTCTCAACCTAGCCACTTGGCTCTTAGAAATTTTTAAATCCTGGGAGGAAATTGCCTAAGGGAGGATTTGAGAAGGAAAAACAGGCATTCTAAATTATTTTGCTGCTTACGCAAAATCTGATATTTTTAGCAATACTGATGCTTTTTCTTTTTCTGTCTTGTGTACTAGAATCTCCAGTTGCTGGCATGTAGTGAAATAACTACTGTAAATTATATACGCTTGGCTGCATTTCTAGATTTTCCTAATGTACTAGTTTGCATTGTGCTGACAGGCGAGTAAGTATTGTGATGTAACAGTGCTGAGATTGTAGAGAGATGGAGATCATGGACTTGTTGGTGTACTGTGTTAAAGATTTACCTTGTAAACACAAGTGTCTCACTAAAAGCGTTATTGATCAGTTAAAGAGAGGTAAATAAATTCAAAACGCTCAGAATCCTTTTGCTAGAGTACAATGACGTTGATTTTGAGATAAATAGACGAAAGATTTTATTACTCTTTACCGACACTTTTTAGGTTGCAGAAAAAGATCTCACTGCAAACTTTGCATAGCAGTCTACTGTATGCTTCATCTTTAACAATGCAAAAAAGTAAACGAATAAAAAACGTTTTGATAACCACTGTTCTAGTTTGAATTCGCGATACCCCAGCACTGGAGATTCTAGTACACAAGTTCGTCACACATCCGGAAATTAATCCGCCTGCGTTTTTCTCACGAGCTTGAATGCAGAATGCAGTACTTTAAATAAACTTGCTTTTTCAACAGTCTGTAGTCTTGGACGAAGATCAAGCATTGAAAGTATCTTCTTCGGTTAAAACTCCAGGCATTGTGAAAAAGACCAACGAGGCTCGAGTCCGTATCGAAGAAACCCCTCACGAAGTCCTGGAGCCTGAAACTTGTGGTGGGCGAAGCTGTTGTTCATTTTTTTAAGGAAAGTTGTGTGTGAGCAGGACACTCGAAATTCATGTGAGGCTGAAGACGTTTGTTAAAGGCCATTTTCTAAAAATAAATGCAAATCTTCACAATTTAGATTCGAATTACTGACTTCTTGGCAATGACGCCAGAAAATGGCAGCATGGTAGGGACATTGCCCCTTGTCCTTTCACAGTTGGGACAAGGGGGCACAAGCTCCCATTTTTAGATAAGAGTAATGATAAATTTATGCCGACTTCAAGTAGTATTTAAAAACCCAAAAAGGTAACAGTTCAATCACAGTATCACTCATTTTATCTCAATTTGTTTATATGTCAAATCAGCAATCATTCCCAACATGCGTGTGTTTCTACTCACAAGTTTGTCAATAGAATCAAAAGCCAAGAATTTCACAATAGCTCACACAGTGCCGTAGCAGCCCAAATCGGACCCCCACAAAATGTTTACAGGAGGCCCCCTAATGCTGATTTATAAAAAAAAGCTTTCAACGTTATGCTACATCTCGAGGCCGAATGGCCTTCAAAACAAAATATCCTAAATTGCAGACCCAATTTGGCAGAACCAGACCCATAACCGGGTTTTAAGGTTTGGGGGCAAAATACATATTTAGGGGAGAAACATTTGTTTTTATCATATGTTTAAAGTAATTTACTGAGCACAACAAAATTTCGGGGTTCACAAAAAAGAATTTGGGAGAACTGCCCCCGAATGCCCTACCGTGTCTGCGGGCCTGGGCAGAACCGTCGCCAGAAAGCCTTCCATTGGAGGGCTTCACGTTTGTGCAGGGGGCTAGACATTCTGAAAATTTATGTTCAATTCACAACATGAACAGTATATGCAGATTGTGCAAATTAATTATAAACATTTTCTCGCAAATACCCACAATAGGCTCGTAGTTTCCAACTAAAATTTTTTGAACGAGCTTAACATAAGGAATTGGGTCGTAAAATCATTGTCATTTAATTGACGACGATTATTTAGAGATGTCGCAATGAAATGCAATTGTAAAAAAAATTGCAGGAAATCAGAATCACTCCTATTGTTCAGTTATGAAAACACTATTGCCGAAGGAGCAAACATGAGGCCGGCCAAAACATGTGCGCCGCGATGAACGCTTTTTTCATTAGCGCAAATTGATAAACTTAATCATGAGCTTAAGTGAAATATGCTTTTAAAAGCTTTTTACTGGCCGAAATACGCATGCATAAACCTTGCTGATGTCAGGACGTGTTAATCTCCTGGTGCATGGCACATGTTTAGATTAATAACATTTTGTATCTCAAATCGCCTATAAATGTTAACAAATTTAGACTTAAAGTAAACTAAAACCTATGTGGACGCAACGGTTAACATCCATAATCCACTAACTGCACTACTCTGTTTTGGGACAACTTAGCAATGATTGCTAAATAGATTCTTCTAACTACACAATTAACTCCATCTGGCTGTTTGGACAGCAGGCTGCGCAAATGTGTAACTTTGGTCGTAAGCACCGACTTTGGTCTTGCTGCTTTGCAGTGCGAAATAAGAGGAGACTACCTGGGCTAAACATAGTGCATTTTTGCAACAATCACTACACAAAACACGTTGATCAAGAGAAGTCTGACTTCTGGATGTATACAACTAGGCATGTAGGTAGAGCCGGATAAATGAACGCGAGTCCCCTAAAACGCTTAGCGCAGCTGCCCAGATCGCTCATGCCCGACCAGTGTTGCCACTCTGTTATGAACAAAAACCCCAGAATTTACCTTGAAAAAAAAACAGAAAATAATAAAAAACCCCAGACATACAAAACGTTCAAAAAAAGTCCAAACCAAACTTGAAATGCGCACTTCTGGTACTTGCATATAAAAATGAAGGTTATATGTATTATTTGCATCATATTTTTAACAAGTTCAAATCTATTTTTAAGCATACTGACAATTTGCAAGTAGGCTAGCAGCAAATCGAATGTATGAAGTAACATAAAAAAGGCTAGTTAGATATTTTCTGAAAAAACGTTAAATATTTTCCTTTACTTTCACTTAAATGCACAAATTGAAACATGTAGTTGTAGTGTACATGATACATTCAAGGTGTTACATTTATCTTTTCACCCTAACCATTGCATTCATTGCAACATTTGATTACTAATTTAACATTCAAAATTTTACAGTCATATCACAATGCGCCTGTAAAACAATGAACAGATTCTCAACCACAGCATCTTCAAAACAAAAAAAAAGCATTCCAAAATCATGCACAAGCAGCCCTTGACATATCAGCGATAGATACGAGTGCTGACCTATGCCTAGGTAGTGCTTTATCTGTAAACCATTGTGTTTCAAACAATTTCGTTGAGCCTAGCCCTATTCGTCTGTCTGGCTACTGCACATGGTGACATGGGCTATTACGCCTGTGAAACTACTGTATTCTTGAATGGAAAATACAGTAATGCAATTATATACATCTCTAAATTTTGACCAGAGTCAAAAAACTCCAGATTTTTAATAAAAACCCCAGAACCCCAGATAAAACAGAAAAACCCCAGATCTCGTGAAAAAAAACAGCAGTGGCAACACTCTTCCCGACCCTTTGCCTGCAGAGCAGGGTTGCCAGATATTTTACGTAGCTTATGGCCAAAATTCTAATGAAAAATGGCCAAAATGGCTGTTTTTTGAAAAAGTTATGGCCAAACATACAAAATGTTTTAAAACTATGGTAATTTACATTGGGGACTCAAAATGTTAGGAAGGCAGTATATTTTTTGCCAAAGAAATATGGTTTGGCCAAAGAAGCAAGTTTTGACCTTAAAACATCAATTTCTGCCATGAACTTAAAACTGCATATTACAACTTGTCTTTATCTTAGTAAAACATACAACCAAATAGTGGCCTGTGCGGGGCTTGAAAGGTTTAAACACTAATGTAAAAAAACTTTTGAAATCTGACGCATTATATGTGAGCTTCAAATTAACTTTTCAAACCATCGGCAATGCTAGAATTCTTTTGATCTTGTGCTCAAAATATACATAAACAAGAGACGAAATTCATGGATGATCATAACAGGGCCCCGACATGGGAAAGTGCCGCCCCGGGGCGAGTCGAAAAGTGTCGCCCCCTCATCACAACTACCACATGAAAGACCATTTGCTATTCCTTCTTTTTACCAAAAGTGCCGCCCTGGTGTATTGCCCCCCGCCCTCCCCCTTGTTGGGGCCCTGGATCATAATCACATGGTTAAGACCATCAGTAAGTTCACACATTCATACATCATATGAACAAAGGGGTAGGACACACTTGAGTGCAAACACTGAGTCATATGACAGGTCCGACTGAAACACCTGTACAAAATCAACTGACTGCAAAGGCTAAATAATTACCACACTTCAAAACAACGCAAGTTTGAAGTACTGTACCAATGGTGTTACTGTAACATTTACAGTGACATGAATAAAATAGAAAGACCAAAGGGGTAAAATATTTTATGCAAATTTCATTTTACAATGACAAACTGAAAAAATGGCCAAAAAATAGCCAAATTTTACAAAATAGCCAAGTGTGTTTTTTCATGGCCAGCGCATTTCATATATGGCCAAATTTTTCGAAATTGGCCATGAAATGGCCAATCTGGCAACCCTGCTGCAGAGGCAAGTTGCGAAACTTGCTAGCGGATTGTTACACTCTTGGTCTTTATTTCGTAACAATACCACGGCAATAAATCTTCAAATGTTCACTTCAAGTTACGGTAGTAGCGTTTTGCCGCATGTGACCAGGGCTCCCACTGAGTTTTTTTCCAGTATATCTGTATTTTTTTAGTCGGCCTGGGTGTCTAGGTCTAATTATAAAAATCGCATTAAATCTGGGTTTTTTGAAGTGATAAATTCATCAACAACTTCAATGTGTTCAATATAATATAAAGATAACTTTATATTACAGTGTTTACATGCGCACATCAGGTGAGACAGTACGCATATCGGATGAAGCAGAACGTGTTCAATCGGTTTCATATTCTCATATAAGATCATTGTCATGGTTAAATACAGTGGTGTGTTTTAAAGGAAGGCAAGCGAGGCACTTGTCTCGTCCCCCCTTTCAGAGTCCCCCTCAAGGTACTTCCGAACCACATCATAATTCAGTATTCTGCCTTTAAAGGGGCCCCCAAGAGCAACTGCAATGTGTAAGTAGGCTGATCTGCTTTTAAAGAGCTCCCCAACAACAACTGTACTATGCAGGTACTCTGCCTTACAAGCTTGCCCAACAGCAACTGCATTGTGTAATAAGTACTCTGCTTTCAAATGGACCACAATAGCAAATGTAATATGTAGCTTAAGTAGACTCACTACACTTTCAAAGAGGCTCCCAATAGCAACTGTAATGTGTAAAGTACCTTGCTTTCAAATGGGCCCAACAGCGACAGTAACGTATATGTAGGCTACTTTGCTTTCAAAGGCACCGCCAACAGCAGTTGCAATATGTAAATACCTTGCTTTCAAATGGGCCCAAAGTAACTGTAATGTATAGCACTTTTCTTTCAAAGGGCCCCCCAAATTCACTGATTTCTAGTGCTTCATTTTTCAATTTGGGGGGCGAAGCTTTTGCTGGTTGGCTAAGTGATGACGAGACTGAATTTTGGGCCCTTGTGACATCATTCCCCCCCAGTTGGGGGGTATGGAGTGCGGCTGATACGGCTCTGCCAACAGCAACTGCATTGTGTAAGTACTCTGCTTTCAAAGGGACCACAATAGAAACTGTTATGTGTAAGTCCTACGCATTCAAAAAGGCCTACAATAGCAAATGTAATGTGCAAGTGGGCTCACTACGCTTTCAAAGGGACCCCCAATAGCAACTGTAATCTGCAGGTACTACTCTGCTTTACAAGGGCGCCTAACAGTACCTGCATTGTGTAAGTACTCTGCTTTCAAAGGGACCACATTAGCAACTGCAATGTGTAAGTCCCACGATTTCAAAGAGGCCCACAATAGCAAATATAATGTGCAAGTAGGCTCACTACGCTTTCAAAAGCCCCCAATAGCAACTGTAATGTGTAAAGTACCTTGCTTCCAAAGGGGCCCCCAACAGCAGTTGTAATGTGTAAATACCTAACATTCAAAGGGGCCTAAAATAACTGTGATGTATAAGCACTTTTCTTTCAAAGGGGCCCCCAACTTCATTGAATTCTAGTGCTTCATATTTCAATTTGGAGGGTCGAAGCTTTCTTTGGGGGTTGGTTAAATGGTGACGGGACTGAATTTTGGCCTCTGTGACAGTTCAATTTTGGGCCCCTGTGGCAGCGTGCCCCATAATTGGGGGTATGGAGTGCGGCTGATACGGCTCTGAGCTCACAGATCGGATTTGGTTTTCACGTCGCTACCGCCTGTGATAGCTATTTCATGCGTGCAAAGGCTTATTAAACGACTTCGCGTCAGATTTTGCTTGCCTTATCTTAGTCATGCAGTTTATAACTGCGTTCCTGTGACAAAATATAAGTTTTAACTCCAGGAAAAGTCTTTTCCGCGACAACCAAGCTTCCGATTACTCCTTCGACTCCCGGATCTCGCCTCCGGCCAGCCACACAGGGTTCGCGAACTACTTTGAGCCACTATATTTCACATACACGGACGAGCACAAGCGCTGGACACCTTCCCAGCAAATCGCCGGAGAAGCGTTGGACCCCAGCACCGGAGAACTGTCCGGTGGCGACAAGGCTTACTTTGCTACATGATGGTGTGTACCCTGGTTGCGTAAGGGCGAGGACGTGGGAAAACAAGATTGCCATGTAGCAACTTATAATAAATACGGAAAAAGTGTGTTAACAGTTAAAGCTGCAACTGGGTAAATGTGAGAACTGAAGGTAGGTTAACAATTGAAAACTTGGGCGGCAGCGTAATTTTCAGTGGTCACGTTTAACTTCAAACCAATGGTAGTGGAAACAAGCAAAATGATAAAAAATTTGGAATGTGGGTCGAAGCTTTTTCAAAGACTTAGCACAAGTTAAACTCGACGTTGTGAGCTACATATGGCTTGTAAATTTAGAGACGTTTGTTGTAATCACCAGATATTTGTAAACTATAGTTGAAAGATTGATTGCTGGTTGGTCAATTTCCATATCTCTCACAACTCAGAAAATATATTACGTGCTTGACATTTGTTGAAAAACATAAAACGGTATCTCCTTGCTGCGGCGAAGGCTTTTGGAAGTTAATGTTAGATCGAAAAATATACTGCAACAGAAATTTTGAAAAAAAACGAAGCCGATGATAAAAATTATTGCTTCCCCCGACATGCCGTTGCAAAGAAACTCGCGCATTTCTTTTTCTTTAAATGACAGAATAAATGATTGTGTTAAATTAACTTCCAGTGCGTGCATCAGAGATTTAATGAACAAGCATTCCGAGGGAGAGCGCCGGCTTTCGTCACACGGATGTAGTGTAGCTAACGTGATGAGATAGCAGATAGCAAAGCTCTTTTCTAGTAGAACGAGACCCACCATGAGTGCTACCTGTTTTCAAAGTTTAATTGAATCAAACGATCTCAAAATTCCAATTGTCAGTAATTTCAAGGCATAAATGGCATTATTGGCAGTTATTTGAATGTGAACATTTTGTGTCCAACTTCATGAAAAATTGAACTTGGAAAATGGTAATTAATTTATTGGCTGTTCACTGGAAATATAACTCACAGCTTTTTGGTTGTTTACAAATCACAGCTAGTCTAACGTTTATGCAATTCAACATTACTTTACCGTGACGTGACAATTTATCGAACGACAGTTTAGCGAAAGACATTTCATCGAACGACAATTTATCGAAAGACGGTTCATCGAAACGACAGTTCATCAAAACGACAGTTCATCGAACGACAGTTTATCGAACGACAATCAATCGAACGACAGTTTGTTGAAACGACAGTTTATCGAAACGACAGTATATAGAATTTGTTTAAACTAAATACCAGAGTTTTAAATGCACACATGCAATAAGTTTATCGAATTTCATTGAACTCAATACCGGCGTTTATAAAATAGAATGGATCGAATACATAGAATGGGACGAATTCTATCAATGGAATGCGTAAGGCGTTTCAAATGCACATTCCAGTCACATTCATTTATTTGCAGTTCGTGGTTATCAATTATTTAAACAAATCCACTAGTTGTGAGCAGTTGCTCCAGGGAAGCTCCTTATAACATAACTGTGTTCAGATGGCGCTCTCATGAGGCTGTCTTCTTCGGCTGTGGATAGTACACAACTTTTACATTTGAGGTGTTCCTCACATTTTCAGTAAGTTACGTCATTTTGAGTGTTGTTACTGACAGACATAAAACCTTTCAAAGCCACTTTCATTCGCCTTCTCGCTTAAAATGAATTCCATTTCTAAACAATTTTACAATCACTCGCAATTGCTGGCTTCACTGGTATTCTGACATCTGGTTTTGATGGTTTTAATCCTGTTAGCTACCAGTTGATACTATTGAAAGATAAAACGGACTTTGCACTTGAAAAATATTAAATAGAGAGTTATGACTGCAGTTGTTCATTGCAGCACGGTGACCACGCCGTAATAATGTCTTGCGACAGTTTCACCAGATAAGTATTTTCGATAAATTGTCGATTCGATAAATTGTCGTTCGATAAATTGTCGTAGTGCCCTATTTTACAATGTACAATGCTGATAAACAAAGATTTGATTCACTTTTTAATTAAAACTGAAGATCATGTATATTAAAGACACGTGTCCGACTGGAAATTTCAGCGTTGCTAAGCATGACAATGTTTTGACAGATCCCAAAAATCCCGACAAGGTGTATACGTGCAAATGCAGCAAGAGGTCAATCCCGCTCATAAGCGATGTAGAGCTTGACTACTTCCTGCGACTGGTCGCTCCCGTATCTCAGCTGATTGTGATTTGTGTGATCAACAGTTTACATCGGCATACTCATCCCTACGACAAAATGTTCGACGTGTTGTATAAAGAGAAAAACAAGTAAGTCTATATATTGGAGTCCCCCAAGCAGTAGCAATGCCTGATTTTTTCAGTTTTCGCTCAAAGTTATGCGTGCCTGCATCGCTTTTACTGCGTAAGTTGAATCGCAACCTTAGAACGTTTTGTCAGGCTTGTCCTTGGAAATAAGAATCCCATGGGATAGGATGGAACTGTGGACTCGAAATTTGTCCCATGTCCTCGTAAGTAATTTTACGTCATAAAGCAGGAATATTCTGAAGGTGAATACCATTATCATGTGTTCGCGGTACAGTGAGTTCAACACGCAGAGGCTCTGTGTCTCGTGTAGAGATGCGAGAGACTCCCGAAAATAAGATTGTTGGGCCCTTTTCTAGGTGACAACTAAAAAAAGGTTCCCCCAATTTTCTATACGCCCCTAATTGGAAGCGGTTGGATGTTTTATCCACGGCTGGGAAGAGGCTGTAGACAATAGACATGCATATGATGTAATGTTCTCGTATCACGAGTTTCGTGGGAGTCCCATGGGCAAGCCTGCGTTTTCTAGTTCAGTAACGAAATTCATCAGTGTGAAACACTCTGCGTTGATTAATGTTTTTTAAGGAACCGATCAACACGACCATGTCCGCAAGGTCGACACGACAGCTATCGCATTCTTCGTTACGACCTCGCTGTAGCGAAACTGGGCACAAAGAGGAGCACACCTCTTCTTCTTGGAAGGCACAACGTCGTGCCAGGAATGACTTTGGTATAACCTTGAATTTGCTTTCTGCTGGTTACTCTACATATACTTTACAATCAAAAGAGAAACAGCCGATCTCTAGGATAAGTGGACATTTTTTCAGCTGCAATTCCATAGCTGCAAAGAAAGAGCTGTTCTGGTGAACTAAAACGTTTTTTGATCGCCAACTTTTTGGCAAGATGCAACTGCCTGCCTTTATTAGGACTTTTTAGGACAACATCTCAGTAATGCAGCTTCCTACCTTCATCATGACGAAAAGTTTGCTCATTGCAGCAGAGAAGCCCAGTTTTAATGACACTGACAACTTGTGCACTGTTAGCTGCATTTTCACTCACTTGCTTTGCTATTTTCAGCTGTATTGCTCCGGAAAACTGCTCTTCGCCGATCACATATTCAATGGCTACGGAAATGCCAAAAATGACTTTAGGAAGCAGCTGTACAGATCCAAGCAGGAAGCACTACTTGGTCATTTTCTACCGGACGATTTCAGGTTTGACAACCTTGCTCGTTACTTGTGTTTAACTGATAGAGAGAGTTTCAAATCATATGGGACGTGTCATTCTGCCTACTGAAAGCTTGCAACAATACAGCGGTACACCGACATTCATGGACAGAAGAGGGGATTTTCGAGACTTACTTTCCCATGACTTGTTTTTTATCTCTTCTTATGTTCTTAAAGGTATCTTGGATTGACCAAGCTTGATCTTACCATTGCTGAACGTGCGAATTACACGTGATTTCATTTTCTGACATATCCCTCTTTGAAATACAGTCTCTTTCACTTGATGATTCGTTTTACTTAGCTCAAAATTGCTTACATTTTAAGCAGCGCCTTCGCAAGTGCTTTGCTTCAAACAATCAATGCTGTCTTTGTTTTGCGTGTACATCAGATTTACTCCTGGCCGTGGAAAACCGGGTTTCAGGGCCGCGTGGGGCGGCGAAATGGGAGGCGCAGGCATTGACGGAAAAGGATCGCCGGGTCTCTTCCTACGCAGCTCAAGCGAGAAGATTGCTGACCGGCGTAGATCTGCTCAGCGCGTCATAGAAGAAACGAGGTCCGAAGGCGATTTGACTTCTGAAGGGTCGAGTGTGAGCCCGAGGATGCCTGCATCAAGGTGAAGATAGCGCAGGATGAGAAGGCCAATTGTAAAGTGTGATACGACCTGATATAGAAGTGTTTTGCGAATATAAAAGCGCCACAGTTTGATGCATTATAAAGACTACAAGTTTCAGTTAATTTTCATTTCAAAGTGATCCAGGGTGCAATGTTGGGCTTTTATCTGGTGACATTGCCCCATGTAACCTTCTCTCTGTGCTGAGGTGGCGTATTGTACGGCCAGTGTCTTTTTCGTTGAAACGAGTTACAAGTCAGTGGAAAATTTAATATCAAGAGGCAAAACTTTTGTTTGCTGTTATTCGCTTGGTATGCGAAAATCGTGGACACTTTACGCGTGAGACCAATTGAAATTTCGTTGTTTGGGAAGTGTTTGTTTAAGCGTTCTAGCTATTTTCTCTATACAGTTCATATGAAGTTGTTACATCAAGTCCGATGTCACCAAAATTGTCATGCCTAAATCTTAACCCTTGCTTTTCTAAATGTTGTAGTTTACTGCAGTTTGTTGCAATATGTTGATTGTGCTCATTTATATTTTTTATTTAATGCGCGTAAATTACGACGAACAAACAGTCATGTTGCAGAGGATCTGAGAAAGACTGCAACTTTTCTTCTTTGTCTTGGGGCTAAATTGTTGACAACCTTGGCTAAACTGTTAAGCAACTAGTTTCTGCTGTAATCATGGTTTATACGTTGGCACCAAGGAAGTCACAGTTGCTTTTACGCAGAGTTGGTTGACGTCAGACATTCTTTTTTTGTTTTTCTCGCAGGAGTTTTGATACAGCGCGAGACTTCGTCCAGTACTCGCTTTCTACGAAAATCTACACCACTCCACCTGAACCGGAAAGAGTTAAAGCAACGGGAATCATTAATCCGATCGAACAGCTGCATCGTTCTACCTCCACCACAGCTCTCACCCCGGTCGACTCCTCACGGGTCAGAATCAGCCAAGACAGCACGCTGAGCAGTTCTCCAGTGAAAAGTTTTCTAAGGCTCCAGGCGGTGAAATGAACCTCGGAACAAGTTTTTCGTCCTTGTTAATTTCTCGGATCAATCAGCAATCGATGTTGTATATCATATGATAATCGTGAACACGGAAGTCCATACTTGAAAAGCATCCGGCCAGGTTCACCGTCTTCACTGTGATCCTGCATACCATGGTATTCGGCGTGTTTGTTCGTGAAACTCACGTACCACTAAACCTTCTCACTGACAATAACATTGACCTATCAACCTCTTGCACTTTGTCTCCGTTTGATGCAACTGACATTACAGTAGATGATTTGCCAGTGTTAAGCACGTGTTAGTTACCGCAACGAATTTCACAGTTTGTTGACAGGTGCCAAACATGTTTCAGATTTATATGCGTGCTTTCAGAGCTTATTCATAAAATTCATTTGACCATTTTGTGTTGTGCAATTGACGACCTATTTTTTCTTTTTTTTAGCAACGGCTTAAGTCTTTTCTGTAAACCTTATTCGAGCTGCAGCCAAAAGAAATATTCCTTCAATCAAAACGAAATCACAATGCATGCCTCGCCATGACAACAAGCATGACTGATTATACTTTTGCAAAAAAAGCCAAATACTGTACCTCTTTGTGGTTCCCAACCGTTTCAGCTCATGGTACCCTTCCTATACTCATAAAAAAAACTTACGCCAACTTCACAATAAGACCGTAGAATCTTTTTTTTCGAGAATTCAGGTCACCTTTCGTCTGCTTTTGTAATAGGCCTACGCTAGAGTACGAGACATCCTAATGGGGAAAACGCTCTTCCCTCTCATTTGACATAGCACGATAGCACTTTTTGGCCTACACAGTTACCAGCACCTCACCCTGTTTTTCAGCTGAACCTGACATGGTGACACACTTAAAAGTCAGCATTTTTTCTGATACCGATGCATCGGCACAAGACTGCTGATAGTCCTTGGAACCAAGTCATTTACAGCAAATGAGCTGTTTCAATGATCCGGCCCTACAGATGTTGACAGAGTTATACAACCTTTTTCACACACTTCGGCTGATGCTCTTTTTGCATGGGTTTAGTTTAGGAAAAAGGTGATGTGTATAAATTGTCAACTTCACAGACAAACTTACTGTGAAAAAGAAACGCAACACGTATGTAATCGAGAAGCACATGTATCTCATAAACTTACTCTTCGAAAAAACTCTGTGCTTGGCAAGGACCAACTGAGATATGAACTATCTCTAGGTTGAAGTGGTTAAAAAATATTATGAAAAACGTATGAAATCGTTACTTAAAAAATCGCTTTCAATCCGATTTATGTGAGACTCACGCAAAAAACCTTCACTTGTTTCACGTTTTCTGTTGGAAATTGAACCTAATTTTAATTGCATGTGCGTGAGCTGTTCTGTATACTGAGGGGCAAGAAACCTGATATTGTATTATTATCAATTCATATCTTTCTCACGATTTTGGAAGTCATTCATACTCCTTAGAAGTAATTTTCTTCGAATTTATGTTGGTCCCAAGGCCTGCAGACAGGACATGCAAAGCATTCGCTCAACCATTTTCAGGCTTCAAATTTCAGCGTGAATTATGCCGAAAACAGTGTGATGAAAATTTGAAGTGTTATCTCTACCGCTATCCATGTAGGCGGTGGCCATTTAGTTTGTTATGTAACAACGGCTATTAATCGTAGTCAGGCAAAAGCTTTGCGTTGATATCACTTGGCAATTTTGCACGTAGTCTTTTACACTGCCACTTACTCTGCAGTTGTTCCTAGCCTGCATCCCTGCACATGTCGACGTGCGAATAATGCTTATTATATCAGACAGCGAGTAGTTAGCGAAAAAGTGTTTTTTTTATGAGAAAAGTTATGGCAAAAGGTCGAGCGACTGCAACCGGGACCAACTGGTTAGTTTTAGTCTTGTTTTCTGCCTTGCACTGACGATTGCTGACTATTTCTTCAGCATACAGTAGCTGGGGCTCAGACATTCTCTAGTAACCGCGTAGAGAACATACAATTGATTTGAAACTCAATTTAACCGGCGGCAACATTTAGTATTTGAAGCTTGGAACACACAATGCAGCGGGAACGAGACCTTGGAAATAGTTACAGTAGCTTAATTGTCAGGCGCACAGTGTACAGAAGAGCTGGGAGACAACCTCTTCGAGGCAACAGTCTTGAAGGCACAAGCGAGTGAGATGATGAAGACCTTGTAAAAACACGCTCGTGGAGCTACAAGACAGCCGTTGTCACAAAGCGTCATCAACGCACCATCTCAAAATGGTGTTCCCTCACTTCGACCTGTTGCTCTCTTAGAAAAATGGGAATTCGTGTGGAACTTTTTTGAATACAAGACAACTCGTAGAAGGTTGTGCGATTGTTTCGATTTTGCAGCGTGTGGCAAATTTATTCAATTTATTCTCTATCATTATCTCACCACTAAAATACAGTCCGAAATACAAAACAATTCAATACAAAGAATACAGCAGGCACAATCACTCCACGAAACATCAACTGGTTGCTTGAGAATGGATACAAGACACAACACGCTAACATTGTCATTGGATAATATCATTCACTTTCCCATAAAATCTTCCAGTTATGTAAAATAAAAAATGATCTCAGTAACAGACACACCCTGCGCTGCCGTTGACACTTTGAATCTTTCTGGTTAGTTAATACTTTGAATAACTATAGGGTTACATAATCTTAATTTTTCAACGATGGTCGCATTGATATATTTCATAAAATACACACTTCTAATCACATCTATTATTGGGTCTGTACAGGTGGAAGCATATAGCCAGGTCCGACCTTAAGCCGATGCAACCGATGCAGCTGCATTGGGGCCCGCGCCTCTGGGGCCCCGCCCCATGGTGTTTGGGTAGATTGTTCATTTTTGCCTGATACACCTTGCGCTTGAGAATTCAGTAGAAACGCCATATAAATATCATTGTTAACAAAGAACGCTCTCGTCAGAACTGGCGAATTTCCTCTCGAACGTTAGCAAGGGTGCTCAATTCTCGTGTTAGTGCGTTACTGTATATTTGCGCTCTACCACGATCGTAACACGGTTTACTGAACACGATGGCGTCATAAAATAACTGCTCAGAGGGGCCCCGCGCCCAGGTCTTGCATTGGGCCCCGCACCTGCTAGGGCAGGCCCTACATAAAGCATCTTAGGACAAATATATTAAACCTGCAGCCTGAAAAACCCGCATGTAATCGTTTTGTGTTCCCCATTTAGGATCCTTCCTTTTTTATGTTAACACTAAAAGTTTAAAAAGTGTTTAAAAAGTTAGAAAAATTGAGCAAAAAGCATCCAGTACAAAGCTGCTGAACGCATTAAAGTACAAAGGTAACTACAGCGTTTTCATTAGAACCAAACGATTTGCAGCGCCTGTTCCCGATTGTTCACTTCTTGTTTCGAGTAGGCAGCACTGCTCGCTGCTCCAACTTTTCGAAATGTGAACTGTGGGTAAGCGAGATCCAAAGGTGATTACACGTTTTCAACAAGCGCAAATCCTTTTAAATACCCAACCAACAAAAGTAAATTACAAATTAAAACAAATTCAAAATTTTTTTTAGAATTCAGACTTTTCAAAAACTGTTTGATGTGCAAATCAAAAAATACCACCTAAGTTATATGCAAAAGAGTTACAGCCTGCTGTTTCCAAGATATATCCCGGTAGTAACAATAGATGACGCTTTAAATTTAGCTACTTTTTGAAAAACACAACTACGGAAGTCCGGTCAAAACTGAAATGCATCCTGCTACCTTAGCAGGGTGTTTTCTTTAGAAGGATGATCTGGCTTCACAAAGGACAGGAAATGTACGTAACAGTTGCTGCTTGCAACAGCTTTGAAGTGATTCTTACAGGGTCAAATTCAGCCCTTTGCGAAGTTGGAATTGATTGTGAGAGCAGTTTTCGTACATAGGTAAATAGATAAATTGGAAAATGTTACGCGTTTTCTAATATTTTCCAATTATTACATTTACGAGTTTTTTTACATACAATCTGCTTACAGCGCTGCAAACTTAAAAAACTTGTTGACTTATTGCTGATAGCTGGAGGTAATAAAATTTGGGGTTTCATAAAGACGCCATTCGAAACGAAAGGTAGAACACTTGGAGCAAACAGTTCGGAAAAGCTTCAATACTGTTAATCGAGAAATCTGTTTATCGACTGCGTAATTGATTTATTTGCTAAGTTTGCGATGGTCAATCAGTCCCCACCCTTTGCGAAATTAGTTGCTAAGGAAAATTTGAACCAGGTGCTTGACACATTTAGGAAAAATCGTAATTGGGCGAGTTTACGTTCGCAAAATTCGTTAAACTGTTAACCATATGTTCAGTTCCAGAAGATAGGAATGGAAAATGCGCACTTTCGTTTGGATTTCCTTCGAACGTTTGAAAAGAAGAACATTCATAAAACGCTGAAGATGCACAGAGTGAAGGTGAAGGCTGCCTCATGCCAAATGCTGAGCCGGCAGTCGCATGTGGCTGGCGATGCACCAGCGTGCCTGACGTTAACGCCTCAATCATTAGCTCAGATTCTGCCGTCTTCACAGGTGCCCGCTGCTTTTCCAACCACGTGTTTCTCGGTTTCGATGCTTTGGATTCAGCTCGGGAACAAGAGGACGCTGCAGCGGCATCGATCGCGTTGAGCATGTTTTTGTATTCGGCACTGTTGCACCAGAATCTCCGGCGCTCCTCCCAACTGCGTTTACCTTGCAAGCAATCTCGGAGAAATTCAATGTAGCGGCAGGCCATCTGTAAAAATTGAGAATGAGGTGTCGCTTGCAAAAATGAATTGTCTGAAAGCAGTTGCCGCAAAATTTTGTGATTCAGCTTATTATCTTCGCGATATTTCTTTGCCTCTGTTGTAGTTATTTTTCGTTTCTGAAGAACGTAAATTTACCGTCCATTTTGTTGCTTTTTCTGTCTCAAAATGTTTAAAAAGTGTAATTTAATTACACTGAAATGCCTGTATCTTACCTGCATAAGCAAGAGCTTTGAGATTGCCAACTCCCATTTTATGGGATGCTTCTGTTTATAATCCGAACTGAACTTTTGTTGCTATATGTCGCACTTAATACTTCGTCTTCTAACTGCGCTTAATGCACTGTTTTCCTATCGTATAATTTCGACGAAAATTAAAATTCAGAAAAGCAACCTACGCTTACGTGTCATAAAAAATTACTTTTCTCTGCAAATCTGCAAAACGTAGCACTGCACCAACCAGTTTGAAATTACAATGATCTTAAAACGCTCACGAACAAAAACGAAAAGGCCTGACATTAAAAAGACAGAAGCAACATATGTTGGCCACCATTTGGTTGCTTTGTGCAGCACGTGCTGATGTTTCTGCACCAACTCGGTTTTCAGCTTCTATGAAATTTGACTGAACTTTAATGAGAGTTGAGTTAATACAAAGAATCGCTTGATCATCTGTGTCTTGTACATTGTTCGAAATGAATAGAGTAAATGAATAACTGAATCAAACGTACGTTGTTTGAGAAATTGCCCATTTTTTTCCTAGTTTTTGTATAAACAGGTATTCAAGAGTTGGCAGATGATTGGACTGCGCTACCTCGCGTCAATTTTGATAAAAATACTGACCAGCGATATAATTTATTATTTATTGGGTTGCAGCAATTTCATATTATATAGCTATATAGTTTACTGTCAAATCAACATGACGATTGTATTTCGCTATTAAACTATGCTGTATACGGCTAACATCTACAAGAGAGGATGAAAGCTTTGAAAAACTCCAAAAGGAGCCCGGGCAAGTGTTGAGCTCATTGAATCATCCAGGCATCAGTAGACCGCACTTCCTATCCGCCAGAGAGTCCCCAGGAAAGACGTGGCCAATATGTTGAGACCAGGACCTGATCCGCAACAAAGGGGGCAAATTTGAAAGCGATGCCCCATGCTAAAATTTTTGCACACCTGCTAGATCTTGTTTATTTTAATACGCGTACACTACATTGAATGTTTTTCTCCCTTCAAGTTGCAAGGCCTCCCTTGATGTTCTGTGCTGGTTACGGGGCTGGACCAGGTTCAACTGCAGGAGATGCCAAAGTCGACAAATATTCTCCATCAGCCGATAGGTTTCTCATATCTAGGCCGACTGCCTTGCAAGGATGAAGAACTCATCCTACCCTTTCAAAGAGACTATTTGACTCACAGCTGTACCCGTATAAGGCAGCACCACTGCTTGCGAGAGTGGACATGGGAATAAGGATGGTTAAAGGATATCTCACTCTCCCAAAAACTATACAGAAATCTCCGAATTCCAGCCCCATCATACGTTGCAATTTAGCGTCATGCCAGGAAGACAAGAAATAACAAACATGTACTTCCTAGCGAGCTGAAAAATTGTTTCAAAATAAAATGTCGAATTTGTGAACACATGCCTCCCTGAAAAGTTAAAACAAATTCTTTGAAAAAGTTCATAAACCTCAAGAACTGATTAGAGAACTCATCATTGCTCTTCAGAAGATTCACATCCGTTGCTCAATGAGTTAATGACACCATGCACTTTCAGAGAGAGCCTATTTTAAAGTTTCACAAAAACGTGATACTTGTGTTAACAGTATTGCTGAAATATGCGGATGAATTTTTCCAAGAGAAAGGTATTAAGATCTGATTTTTGGTTAAACCACATTCTAAAGAAATGTAAAAAACTAATATGTTAAGATTTGACCAACTGTATTTTGCTTTTCAGGAATTCCTCGTTTACTTCGTTGAACTGCACAAAAGATCCCCCTGGAATCATGCTTGCGAATTTATTTGAAAGAAAGAACTAACAGTATTCTAAATCTGCCATATTTATTAACAAACTTACCTGTAACGTTTGCTTCTTGTGTAACTTTCGGCCACCTGGCAGGCTGATTGGCATAACGTGGCACAGAGCTGACAGAGACTCGTTGAACAAACGCAGACGTTCACGCTCTCGAACAGCAGCCGACGGTTTTCTGCAAGATTTTCTTTTCGTCTCTGATCTATTGCTGCGTTGTACGTGTCTACACTCCTGCTCATTTTGATTATTAGCAGCTTCTGGTAAACCTTGCGAGGCCATGCGTTGCAGCGATCTGTTCAGAATGAAAGCTTTTTTGCTCGGATAATTTTCTTACATGTTTAAAGGCAGAGAACTATGCAAAATAGTTACAAACGTTAACATGCTGTGGTCTTTCTATCTTTCAACCTTTTTGCAACAAAATCCAGCAATAGATTCCAGTCCAGTGGCAGCTAGATTTACTAGACGTAGGAGTCTAATTTTAATTAAATCTTTGTTCGTTCAACAAAGACCTACGCAAAAACGCAAAACTTACCTTTGTGCGATTTTATCCAAGAACGTCTAACATTTTAGATTGGTGTAAAAATATTTTTCTTATTAGCTAAAGAACAAGCCGAACGTTACGCGGGTCTATTTTACACAAATGGTCAAGCTGGCATGAATTCAGCAACCTGCAAACAGCGTTGCATGGGATGGTTACGTGGACAGGAAAAACTATCGGGGTCACCGCTACTGGGAAATCTCGTATCCGTCCGCGCATACAGCTCTTGTTCACATTTGACGTGGCTGGCATTCAAATCCTCCACACAGCCTGGAATGCATATTTTCGCGTAACAAACACAGAGAAGACGTAATTTTACAAGTCTTGCGGTCAAAGCTTTAGTTAGAAACTTAGTTCTTTTCTTTCTACGTGGCAATAGAAACGTTATTTCTAAAGGCGGAGTTTCCAATAATGCCGCAGCTAAACTCAGAACAGTATCAGTGCGCTGTCAGCATGCCGTCTATCTTTTATATGTTGTAGGCTGTCATAGCATACACTTCATGCGTAGGCCTAGATGACCAAACATACGGTCGGTGATCTACATATGTTCTCAATCGGTCGGTGTCCAACGCTCTTCAGGTCGCGTGTATTGATCCCTTCGGTTATAGTCTGAAAGGAAAAGAACTTCAGTAACAGCTGAAAAAGGTCGAAAAACTTTCTTGTTGATGGAATCATCCTTAAGATACCGTGTTCTTTATAGAAAAACCCTGATGACAAAGACTTACAAATACTAATTTGTGTCACACGCAATCAGTGCGTCCTGGTGTTCTGCTTTCCTGTCAGCCCAGCATCAAGGAGTTTTCCGAAGTGCACAAAACCGGATGAACATATGCTGGTGCTGAAACATGCGCATTCCTCAACATCAAACAACAAACTTCAAATTAACTCATTCGAAGCACTTCAACTAAAAGTGACCTGTACTGTTGTATTTGAACAACAACATTTTGAGCAGAGGTTAGATTTATCTATAGCTAGTTTTAAAATTTACCCAAATTTTTAAGTTGCACTTAATGCGCTATTTTCTCACCGTATATAACCTATCTGCAAAGCTGTTGAACACCTTGTCTCTTTCATTTTTGCTTAAAATAAAAGTTTGTGTATCAAAAACACAAACCACCCACAGCATATTACTACTAAAACACTTTCATAGGTTATGAACACCGATTTCTACTGCAGAAATCGAAATAAAAATTTCGTTTGGTTACGGACCGAAAAAACAGTTTGCTATGAAATCAAAGCTTATGGCCAGTCGGTTGATGCCACCAACGTGGCTGAACACAAATGGAACTAACAACACGCAATTCCGTTTTTTACTTCTTTATTTTATTTAGCAGGTGCTAACCGGTGCTGTTGCTAAACTGAAAACGATAACAATGAATATTAATGGCAAGTTAGGAGCGTTTCTCGTAAAAAAAACGAACATTGTTGTTCGTACAACAACACCACTCCTGTTCTTGCCACAACAACGCTTTACTGTTTACATTCTTGGCATTAGGCATGGCCAAATTTTAGGTTAGTTAAAGTTCTTTCCTTGTTACAGTGTTGTACTGATAGTTGCAAAAAATCAACTTTCAATTTTTGAAAACTGACCAAACTCATCAAAAGCCATCATAAAAAAGGGTAATTTGTTGCCATGGATACTAAGCTACAGGCTGCTGAGATGCAATTTATGTTGTATAGCGTTGTTCTGCAGCACTGCACCGAGGAATTAGGGCAACCCAAAAAGCTTTGCTCCAACCCAATGAAAGTACTACTCCCAGGAGGTAATCACGGAGCCGGAGTGAACTCCGGCCGGAGTTTACGTTTTTTGCCGGATCAGGACCCGGAGTCGGAATTTTGAACAAAAACCAGATTCTGAGTTGGAGCAGGAGTGAAAGTTTCAGTTTTTACAGGAGCCGGATAATAGCTTTTACAGTATCAACATGCTTCGCTGACATCCTAAATTGTTAGATTGATAACATGGCTTTTTTTTCTTCATTAATTGGACAGCGAACGGTTCACTGTAGGCTGCTGAGGATGAGGGAGGGTGGCAGACTGTCGGGCTCTGTTCTGGCTAGCGCGTAGCCAGTGTTCAACTGCTGTATCACAGGAATATGCTTTTTTATTTTGTAGTTATGTCAGTTACTGCATGTTTCACCTCTACGCTCACAATTTGTTATTTTTAGTAAAATGTATACGACAACAGTGTGTGTATCATTAAAATTCAGACAACAACAGTGCGGTTTCCTCGAAACCAGAGTAAATGCAGTTCAGGCTATTACCAAACATTAGTATCTTGCAAAGTTACAATATAAGGGAGATAATTTGATTGTGTGAATAAGGTGGTGTGAAGTATTTTCAATGTGACCTATGGGGCTCTTTCTGTGCAAACTAATAAATAAAATTATAGCGAAAGTTGTTGCATTGTGATTGTGCCTAAAGAACTTTGGTGAAAGACGTAAACGATATTCGGTTTAGGTAAGAACAACACACGATTCTATTTCTTAGTTTCAAGTTCTGGGAGTGTAAGCAGGAGTCGGAGTGCAAATTTGAGCCCGGACCCGGAACTCGAGTCACCTTTCTTGGGACAAGAGCAGGAATCAAAAAAGTGACACCGATCACCTCCGCTACTCCGTATGAGAATTAACGGCAAAGTGTGCACTGAAAAGCTTATATTGCTAATTAGAAGGCGTTGCCTATGCTCTGCGTCTCTTGCTAAACCAAATCTGTTTCAAGAAGGTTGTCTTCATACATTTATATCTAAATTATTTAGATTTTAGATCCTACAGCAATGCAGATTTAGATTCCCTGCTCGAGCAGGGATTCTTAACCAGTGTTCGGCAACCACCGGATGCGGGCTTATCAGATCAATGGACCATGTCCGGCACCCTTGCCAGAAGAGAGAACAGTAACTTTTTAATTTTGAATGATAATAATCGGTGTTTTCGAGGTTTTCGATCTAAAAACCTTGGATTATTGCAACATTTTTCGTTAAAATTTCTCTTGCTAAAACAAGTTAGTTGTTTGAGCTTGTCTATTTCACTGGGCAACAAATTTTTGGTCTTGTTTTTTTTATTTTTATTTTTTGGTGTTTCTTGATATTTTTTGGTGCGCTGAGTCCGAAAATGACGTTAGTTTTTTCGTAGTGTCAGCCGTTTTTCTGTAATTTGAAAATTCCTGAGCTTTGGAAATGACATAATTTTCCTGGGATGCAATATGCTTTAGATAAACTTCAACAAGTTTTTATGAAAACGCAGCTTGGCATGTCAGTTTGTTTAATCAAAATCCTAACAGACACCAAAGAATCACTTGGTACTGTTATCTAATCCTCCATCGCCCCTCCTGGCGTTTGAGCCAGCTGGTGGCGAGATCTGAGAGGTAGATTTCGAACGTGTTATAACCATCATACTCAATACTTCTTACTTAACTTTCTTGGTTTACTCTATTCTTCAACTAGTCGCTACCCCCACCCCGCTATCCGCTCTACCCCTTGTGAGGTTCATCCCGGCGCGGGTGGAACCTTTTCAAATATTTTATTTTTATCTACAGGTACACATAAAATAAGCCTACAACACATGTTTAATACAGTAGTATAAGTCAATACAGTAAGTTACAAAACCACTAGGCCTAAAAGTGGACGCTCAAACGGCATTTCCTCTTGTATATTTGTTTGTCCTCTCGAATCAAGGTCCAGACATAATCCTCTATCATGGCCTCATCACGTCTTCCTTGATACCTCTTCCCCATCACCTGAATATCCTGATGAAAACGTTCCCCATGCTCTTCACTCACGTCCGTTAAATTTGGCCTAAAAAAATCTAAGCGAGAATGCAAATAGTGCATTTTTATTGACATCCTGCATCCAAGCTTGCAGTATGATTGCAGTAAGACTTCCACAAGATCTTCATAATTATCGGCTTTATTTTTTCCAAGAAAACCATGCACAACTTCGCGAAACGACTGCCAAGCATCTCTTTCTAAATCATTCATTTTGTCTTCTAATTCCTTGGAGCCAAGCATTTGTCGAATCTGGGGTCCTGTGAATATACCAACTTTCACCTTTGCTTCTGACAGTTTTGGAAACATTGCTTGCACATGCTTGATAGCTTCACTGTCTGATTTCAATGCTTTTATGAACTGCTTTGCAAGACCAAGCTTTATGTGGAGTGTTGGCAACAAAATCT
>Ga0210059_1000915_pt1 | contig 42001 bp, 31 predicted proteins | sample Ectturendosymbi2_FD_188042 | JGI IMG/M metagenome (GOLD analysis project Ga0210059, IMG submission 188042) | Ecteinascidia turbinata endosymbiont from Florida, USA - Sample 2 (SPAdes) (version 2) | ecosystem: Host-associated > Tunicates > Ascidians > Unclassified | place: Key West, Florida... | reverse complement strand
AATGATTTGCCTTGAACTCATATGATACCTTGCTCAGGAAATAAGATGTAAAAGCTGTTTCTAGTAAAGTTCAGGTACCGCCATTGTTGCGTCAGTGTCATAATACCAACCTACTAGAAATTCTAACCGGAATGCCGCACCGGCAATAATTATTTTACCGGAACGGCGTTCCGGGCCGTTCCGACTTACTTTCAGCTCTGCTCTGTGCATTAGCACATGGCATAAAATCAGAAATTTCACAAGTCAGAAATTTCGCTTGACACCGGTCTCGGTCACTAGACTGTTGTCTTGGAAACTTGGAATAGAGAAATGATACGACTTGTAAAACTTCTGAAATTCAACGTGTTTTTCTATCTGCTGTATCTGCAGGAAAAAACAACAACCAAGGCAGGCAGAAACATTCCAGAAATTCGACAAATAATTCACCTAGAAATGGTGTTACGTTTTTTTGAAATAAATTTTTTTATTTCAGCGAAATCTATGAATTTTCAAGTCTCGATCTCGAATTTCAAAGCTCGACTCTCGGTGTCGGATTTTTTTTATGAATTTTCGGTCTCGAACATTTCAACAGATCTCCGTACTGGAAAGTTAAGTCTCGACGGCATCGCTGCTTATCACCAGAATAGTGGTTCCCAAACTTGTTCAAGCCGTTACCCAAATCAAGTTTGCGATTACGTCTATACTACCCACAATATTTTGCGATGTAAAAAGAACGCAACAAGTATGCTTTTGTCTCTCATTACTTTTTTATCCCCTGAAAATCGCGTATTACCCTCGGGGGTAATTTATTCCCACATTGCGAACCACTGCACTAGATCTACCGAGGTGTCCTTTTCGACAGCAAGTGATATTTTATTTCAATTTTTGCAAAACTTGCATATCCTGTAAGTGTATTTCCTAAAAAATGTATTACTTCTAAAAATGTGATTGGTGTGCGATTCACGATTCTGTTTCATTTTTGTGACAGTTAATTGATCTCTTTAATTTTAACGCCCCACCGTTTACCAAGATGTTTTTTTCAACACACAATGGCTGGTGATAGCGAAATCTAATTATTGGTTCTCATGTTTTTTTTCACTCCTAAAAATGTAGATTTTTCATGTGCCGATTGATATTTACAATGGTGTCGTAACTCGTAACAATCGCAATTAGTGTGTTATAAACAGCACTGTTTTAGGTAAAGTAAGTCTAGTTTTCAGTCAATTTCGTAAAACCGTTAGTGTCTAGAAAGGGACCCGGAGCTGGAGCTACCTCTCAAATGGCCATAGATCCAGCTCGGGGCCAAAATTTTAAATTGAGCTCCGGCTCCTTTTGATTTTTAATCTGAGCTCCAGCTTCAGGCAAAATACCCATCACTAGCACTTCGTCTCAGCAGCCCTGGTTAGGTCATAATTCCTTGATATATTGTTTTAATTTTTTTACAGATTTGTTTGTTTGTGACCAGACATGATGTCCATAGTATAAACACACACCAGTGGCGGATCCAGGGAGGGGGCAGTTTGGGGCAAGTGCCCCCCAACCTCTGTGGCGCCCCCTTGAATGGCGCCCCTTTGCCATAAATGCGCCCCTGTTTGGCGCCCATGGAAGGAGAAACAGATTTTAAAATACTCTAAAATAAACAATGTTTTGCTCTTAGTTAAACGTCAGGGTTTACGTGCCGGACGTTACCCAACCTCTTATCGAATAGCGTGAACGATGCAATTTTTTTGTAATAGTTCCACGGTTTCGTTATTTCTTTGCCAAGTGAGAACTGCCCAGCCTTCACAAACGCAGTCGCGTTTGCAGTTCTCGACTTGCTGCTGTGCTGTTTGAAAATGGTTTGTTGTTTTACAAGTTTATTCTTTAATGCCTGATGACGGCCCTGAAACGAAAACGAAAGGCAGCAGTAAAAATAGGAATGCAATGTGGAAAACTTATTACTGACTCAAGATTTTACGAGCCTCCAAAATGAAAACGATATACCAGTTTCAGGACTATTGCCAGTACAGTTCGTGAGTCCGCAGTTTGTCTGCATCGTAGTTTTGCAACATAAAAGTGAGTGGCTGGATTTCGTGACGGAACTAATCTCTAAATTGACAGGGACATAACGAGGTTAGATGACGCCAAGTGCAAGATGCAAGTTTGGCGCCCCCATTTTCGAACCTGAGGTCTTCCGGAAGCAAAGGTACTGTAACGAAGAATGTACGTGTGACATTGTTGGGATTTTTTGGCGTCCACACAATCATTCGGCGTCCCCGCAGTATTTCAGCGCCCCAGAGTGATTCGGCGCCCGGGTAATTGCGCCCCCTTGCCCCTTCATTACGCTCCTGCTGATTGAATCATAATGCAGCGTGTAAAAAGCTACAGATATTTACGTTAGCAAACAACATGCCGCTATGTGCAAAAATGCATTAAACGTGATCGATTAGCTCAAAGAATCATGACCTACGTAAATGTGCAATTGTGTAACTCCTCACTTCATATACATGGACAACGCAGAGGAGTATTGAATTACTGTTAGGGGCGCAACGACGTTAGATGGCGCCCGGGGCAAGAACAAGTTTGGCGCCCCTATGTTCGAACCTGAGGTCTTTCGGAAGCAAATGTACTGCATTGAAGTTCTTGTGACATTGTTGGGACTTTTCGGCGCACTCATAGTGGTTCGGCGCCAGGGGAATTGTGCCCTTTGCCCCCCGTCCTTACGCCCCTGATTACTGCGCGCAGAGACGCGCCTCAACAAATCATGGTGCACTGCTCTAATCAGAGGCATACGGGAACCTTGGGCTGTAGGCGGGACAAAATTTTCAATTCGCCCGAATTTCTGCGCCACTTTGAGGAAAAATGAATAGGAGAATTTTGCAGGGCGATGGTTCTGTTTCAGAAACTTGCCCAAAAATATTGGGAAGTTTTTCCTGAATTTTTTTAATCTTGTCCAAATCTCCCCCCCATTTCCTACGCCTATAGCTTTGACGCAGAAACTTTGGCAAAATACTAGCTATCTACAGCTTAGTGGATTGAATAATTGGTTTTACGTGATCACAACAATTTTTGCTCAACACTTGAATACGTGCAGTCCAAAATTGGTGGAATGACAGCGCTTTTTGCCCCCACCTGGCGACGCCTCAGGCAACAGTTAGTGATGGCTGTGTGGATTTGAACCTTTTGTTGCAATTGCAAACCCGTAGACAATTCACGCTGGCCATGAAAAGACAAATTTGGCATGGTTAGCAAAATCAGCAACCGACAGAAAAATGCTTAGCTTAGTGGTTGTTAGATCATTCCGTTTGCATCATATAAATTTGAGCAAAAAAGCAATCTTCTGGTGAATCTTTAACTTTTTTACAGGTGACTGTGGTGTTGGCGAAGGTTCGTGATTTGAATTGGTGATAGGCTGCTTCCTCTGTGTTTTCTGGCCTGGCTGGATGGAGGTAGATCCATCGCCAGATCAACAGCATTGGGAATAGCTTTGAGCTTCTTTGGGGCTTCGTAATAGTATACAATCAATTGAAAAATTATTTCATGGAGAGACTAGAGGTTGACTTTGGAGGTATTGATTGTGAATTTGGGGGGTTCATCCCTCTTTTTTCCACTTCCGTTGAACGGTGTCACAACTTTTTTTAATAACCTGATCTAGTGGGATCGATGTTTTTTTATTCACATCAGCGATCCAGTGTCGAAAAATGTGAAATGGTATTTAAAGACTTGATTGAAAATCTACCTTTATAAGTGGCATTAAATGTATTTCATGACAATATGCTTTAAGGCCCAGTGTAAATCTATCACGCGATTATAAGATCGTTTTTTTACGATACTCAACAAAGCTACCTAAAATAGTGTCCTGGCAAATGCCTTTCATTCACGTGTTGTTTTTGAATTGTCGCTTCAGCAATAAATAAGTCTTTCATGTACATGTAAATGCACAAGCTTGGCTTGGAAACATGATCGTCATTTAGCTTTTAATTTGAGTCCTATCGTGGGATATGAGTTGTCACTTCCAAGTCTAAGAAGAACCGTTCTGTTTCTAACCAGGTCGGAAATGCGTTTCAGACACTGTTCTTCACTGATTTCGCTAGGGATAGCCAAAACAGTGGCAAACGCAAGCGCGCAGCATGCTTTTATACCTTTTAAATACATTTTGTAGATATACGAGATCTGTGTAGCTTGTGAAAAACGAGGCCCCTTGTTTGGGACCCGTTTCAAAAATTTTTTGAATAAATGATATGAAGCGCTTTCAAACTATGGTTATTCCTTGAAAAATAGCATAGTTCGACCAACAAAAATAGCCTCTTTTTGATCTACAAAAGAAAACCTCTTTTGTGTTACACACAACGATTGTCGCAGACAACCTTTGGTATTTAAGCAGGTGAAGACATTTTAGGCGCCCCTCAATTTGACTGCCCCCCCCCCCAAACGCTTAGTCTGGATCCGCCACTGACACACACACTCTGCATAACCCAGGTCGATAAAAATAGACAAAACAGAACGTTTCACAAGGCATTGGAGCCGGAGAAATCACAGAGTTTCAAACACTTTTTACAACTGCATTGAAGGCAGAACCCCAGAGTTACAGACACATTCTTAACACTATTGTTAACTAACACGTAACACTTGTTACAGCACTACTGCAAATTAGGGCGCCAATCCCTAAACTGGTCGATTCCAGGTAAAATGCGAATGCATGACATGACACGCTATCAGTAAAACAGACACTGCAAAGCTCGATCACTCATTCACAGAGTAAAATGCGATTGTAGTGTTCAAAGAATAGGGATGAATAGAAATAATCCGACTGCATCATTGGAGAACGCTTAGGCTAATGCATTTTTGCCAGATAGCGGTAAGTTATTTGCTAACGTATGTAGCTTTTTAAACGCTGCATTATGGTTCAGTAAGGGGCATTAGCTCCGTCAAAAACTCATCCACTCACCTTCATGTTGCAAAACTTCGACGCAGACATAGTGCGGACTCACAGACTGCACTGACAACAGTTCTGAACAGGACCGTAAGCAACTTGGGACACCAGGGTGGGGGAAGAGTTTTCTGAGAGGGACCCAAATTTTGAAAACTTATGTCCAACAATTTTTTTCAGGGGAGAGAAAAATATTTTAAGGGATCTTCGCCACCTAGGCGTCCCCCTGGTAACGGGTCTGGTCCTAAAATTGTTTTTTCGCTTTGGATGCTTCTAAACTCTTGCTTGATGTGTGCAACAGCTTCAAGATTAAATCTCTACTGCACAAACTACCACTGCATCGCACAGCTCCAAGTTATTTGAACATTGCATTTCGTCCTACATTTTACCATTTTTGGCCACAACAGACAACTGGTTTGCCTTCAAGCCAAAACACAACACTGACATGTGAATTTTTTTACTTAAACAGACTGTGTCTTATTATGTAAGCAAAGATACCCCAGTGTTTTCAGCTTTCACTGATGCATCTAAAGCATTTGACAGAACTAACCACAACCTGCTGTTTGCTAAATTAATTCAGCGCAATGTACCTAAAGCCGTAGCAGCCGCACGCCATACCCCTAATTGGGGACACCATACTGTCACAGGGGGCCCAAAATTCAGTCCCGTCACCACTTAGAACCCCAGAGAAAGCTTCGATCCCCCAAATTGAATTATGAAGCACTAGAAATCATCAAAGTTAGGTTCCCTTTGAAAGAAAAGTGCTTATGCATTACAGTTACTTCGGCCCCTTTGATAGCAAGATATTTGCATATTATAACTGCTGTCGTGGGTAGGGCTGCCAGATGCGTTTTGTAAAAATACCGGCCATTTTGTCAACAGTGCCAAACCCAGATAAAGTTTATCAATTTGTGCTAATGAAAGAAAACGTTCATCCCGGCGCACATGCTATGACCAGCCTCATGTGTGCTCCTTCGGTAATAATGTTTTGATAACTGAACGATAGGATTGATTCTGATTTCCTGCAAATTTTTTTACATTTGCATTTCATTACGACATCTCTAATAATTGACAATGATTTACGACCCAATTCCTTTTATTAAGCTCGTTCAAAAAATTTTAGTTGCAAACTACGAGCCTACCATGCGTATTTGCGGGAAAATATTTATAATGTAATTTGCACAATCTGCAAATGCTGTTCATGTTTTGACTTAAAAATAAATTTTCAGAATGTCTAGCACCCCTCCACAAACACGAATGTCCCCAATGGAAGACTTTCTGGCGACGGTTCTGCCCCGGCCCGCAGACGTGGTTGGGCATTCGGGGGCAGTTACCCACAAATCTTTTTGTGACCCCAAATATAGTTGTTCTCAGAAAAATTTGTTTTGAACATATGACAAAAATAAAAATTTTTCCCCATAAAAGTTTATTTTGCTCCACCAAACCTTGAAGCCTGGCTAAGGGTCTGGTTCTGCCAAAATTGTGTCTGCAATTAGGATATGTTGTTTTGAGGTCCATTTGGCCTCGAGATGCAGCATAACACAACTTTTTTATATAAATCACCATAAGGAAGGCCCTTGTACGCATTTGGGGAGACCAGATTTGTGCTGATACGGCACTGAATGTACCTATGTGTATAGTAAGACTGTTGTTGAGTTGGTACAAGCACCAGGCCATGCAAGTGAAATGGGATACCAGCTACTCATCCCTCTTTGCTGTAACCAATGAGGAAGGCAAGGGGAAGTTCTGAGCCCATACTTATTTGCTGTTTACCTTCATGAACTCTCAATCCAGCTGAGCTCAGCCAGGGTGGGATGCATTGTGGGAAATATGGTTGTGAATCATCTAATGTTTGGTGATGAGATATGTGTGTTCAGCCCCAGTATTAGTGGGCTACAATGTCTTCTGAATGTTTGTGGTGACTATGCTGCTGAACACGAAATCACTTGTAATTGCAACAAAACAATTGGTATTCTTTTTTCCTGAAAAAGTATAAACAACCTGGCCCATCAAATGTTTTTCTAAATGGTGTACGTGCACAATTTTTTGACCAAGTGAAATGCCTTAGTGTGTAGATAAATGCATCACTGAAGGATGATGATAATATTCCGAGACAACTGAAATCACTATCCTGTGCAGCAAACAAGCTCAGATGTACTTTAGATCAGTGCTCTCCTGCAGCAAAAACACTTTATTTCGTGCGTACTGCATGCCAGTGTATGCTTGCCAATTGTGGAGCAAATACGTGCAGACCAGTATGAAGCACTTACGTGCTGCATATAAACAATGCTTATCGAATTACGCATTGCATACCCATAACTGTTAGTGTTCGCCCACATCAGGTTAGTCCTGGTGTCAAGACCTTTGGTGCCCTGCTGAGAAACAATTTGTATCGATTTTTTATACGATGCTCATCTTCATCCAACTTTTTTATTCCATCCCTTCAAATGTCTGATGCTTTTTACAAATCTTCATTTTTTCTCAATTATTCAACGCTCCTGTATGATGGAGAACAAATGCAATAGTTGTCTGTGAATTGTTTCGCGTTTCATCAGTACTGCTTTTGTGTAGTAAAATATATGTGGACAATGTGTACACACCGGAGTCTTGCGCGGGGCAGGTTAACCCGCGTGATTTGCAGGTACCCACATTTTCGGGGCGGATTTGGGAACCCCCACTGCTATGCATGCGGGTGTGGGGTGGATGCGGGTTGAACTTGCTGTGGGGCGGGAGTGGGTTGTAGCCTACTTGTTGGGGGGTGCAGGGTGGGTGCGGTTTGAGAAATTATTTGTGCGAGTAATGGAGTGTTGAGCCAAAACACATGAACATGATCACCTCAAAAATGGCAAAACACGTGGATGTACAGCAGTGCTTGTCAACCGGTGTATCGTACACCCCAGGGTGTACCAGAATTTTCCAGGGGTGTACCAACTCGATGGGGTGTACCAGATATGTGCTCTTCAAGAGCAGTCACATTGTCTCACATATGTCCTTTGCTTCATCACAGCTGCATGAACTTTTCACAGATTTTAAAACCATATCTGTCGGGAGTGTGCATTGTCTGTCTTTTCCCGCCTGTTTGTTTGTAATGTTGGTCAGATGACTATCACGTATTCTTTTTTTCTTTAAATGGAACATTCGAGAGTATGCCTTTAAGAAATGTTTGGAAACCATTGCTCTAGCTTGGATTTTTTGTAAGCTAATGTACCAACCATACTTTTCTCTGCAATGATTATTGTTTTGTAGTAAGGCACGTAACAATATTTTCCACATTACTTTTCAAGCAGCTAGCTGGAGCTAAGCGAGAACTTATACCAAGAGGAAGTGTGTAGACTCTATGTTAATTTTAACTGTGCACTTTTTCAGTTCAGATTTTAAGGTGTTGTCATCTTATATACTTTTGAAAGATATTGCAGTAAGCCGTTGATCCTCAAAGGAAATTGACATGCGCATTTTTTAAAGAAAAACTTAGTAGCGAAAGAGAGTTGTAAAAAAGAGCATAGTAACTATCAAAGGAAATACTTCAACGAATCAAGTAAGAGTATGGATGTCAGCAAGTCACATGCTGAGTGCAACGTAGCCCACTTTTCCGGGAGTAAATTCGAGATTTAGCAGCATACAGTTGTAAAGAAAGTTATTCAAGAGAAAGGCTTGTATTGTTAAGAAGCACATATGGAGGAGCGATGCCTGCATCGTGTTGGGGTTTTGTCGCACAAAAGAAAAAATGCTGAACCCATATCCTTCAGGGCATTGCCTATGTTATACATCCGTATTTGATAAAAGTAATTCGGCTCCAGGACATCTCAAAAACGTGTGAGGTCACAGCTTTCTACTCAACAAAATAAGTCAAAGGCATTCTTTGAAGCATCTCCAAAAAGTCATTGTCCGTGGAGGAAAAAAGTCATTTCCATGGAGAAAAAAAAAACGTTTCCAAAGTAAGAGAAGTTACACTATTAATTCAATACAACTAAACGTAGATGTCTTCACATTTCAGAATATTTGTTGAAACAACTTCTTGAAAAGCAAGAAAGCTCAGTTGTTTGGTATTTAGCTCGATGAAACAACAGATATTTCAGAAGAGGCACAGTTGACTTTGTGTTGCAGGTTTGTCAATCAGTAAACAAAAAACATTGTCGAGTTGTGCTGTCTTAACATCGGAGTTTCCTCAACTGGTCAAGCCATCTTCGCCAAACTGAGTGAGTTCATTGAAAGCCATGTATTTGATTGGATGAAGTAAAAGGAAGTTGCTACCAACAGAACAGCAACCATGCAACGCACGAAGGGGCCGTCCATAAATGACGTCACACTATTTTGGGCAAAAATCTACCCCCTCCCCCCTTGTCACATTTCGTCACAAGTATTTAAACCCCCTTCAAATATAACGTCACAATTTGCACACACACCCCCTTACATCCACAATTACAAATTTCCATCTATTCTGTGTCTGCCTAGACAAAAATTTCATCTGTTTTATAGATATGGTTTGTGCACGTTGAAGACCAAAACGAATGAATTACATTGTGCGAATGCTGGCAATGACTGATTGCGGTTATAGTCCTGTGCATGGATTCACCGTAGTGGTCGCTTTGCGATATTGAAGCAAAAACAAATCATAGGAACTTTTTGCAGTATAGTCTATCTGCAAGAACGATTTCACATTACCGCACATAAAACAAGTATGGCGTGCAAATGCAAAACAGGACCGTAAATAACTCCTTTTGAGAAACGTTTAATGATGATTTCTGCATAAGCTACGATGAAATCAATTTTTCTAAAAATTGTTTCCTTCGAGATTGGCTTGTGACTTACGGGAGGCTTCACTTTTTTGTTGTGATCTGTGCGTAGTAAACACCGAACCGTAGACCACAAAAGTGAAACAATCACAGTGAACTTCTGAGGTCCACAACTGCTTATGTTTTTCACAGAGGTTACGGCGTTTCGACAAACTGTTGCAACTACCGAATGGTTATAAGTCAGCGACACTCAACGAAAACACTCACTGGTCTGCAAAATAAAGCAAATCATCCTACTACAGAAAAAAACGAATCACTGAAATTGCTGGGTCACATGAAATAAATTTTGAATTGAAATCAAGCAAGATATAACACATACAACTCAACAATCGATTAGCTGACTTCTCGCAAGTCATTAGCTGACTTCTCTTCTGCATTTTGATGAAATCGAATAGTCATCTGCAAGCAGCGCACAACCTGTCTCCGGGACCCCGGAGCGGGGGTAGGGCATGAGGGACTTTAAAAAATTTTAGGGCAATGAAAACTTATAAAAAAAATAAACATGCATGTTTTTCCCAAGACATTTGTTGTGGTAATGATGCACAATTGTAAAGCTATGTTTTGAAGGGTGTCGGTTCAAAACAGACCCGTTCAAAACAGACCACGTTCATAACAGACCCATTCATAACCGACCCGTTCATAACATACTACGTTCATAACAGACCACGTTCATAACAGACCCGTTCATAGCAGACCCGTTCATAACAGACCACATTCATAACAGACTGTTCGTACCTACGGCCGGACGGGGCAAAGGGTGTTAGGTAAAATGGTTTGGACTTTTAGCGTCCACACTGCAATAGACATATGAGAAGGGGTCCGTTATCAACGTGGTCTGTTACGAACGGTTCTGTTATGAGCGGGTCTGTTATGAACATGGTCTGTTATGAGTGGCCTGTTATGAACGGGTCTGTTTTGAATGGGAACCATTTTGAATCACTGTTATATTTTTATGAGTCACGAGTTTCAAACTGTTTACTGTAAGTGGGTTCAGCGCAAAAGCCCCCTCATACTGAAGGTGGTGGTGGCAATTACATATGTTGCAACAATTCTGACCTCAAAAATAAAAATGTAAATTATACGAAATGATTCTGAAGTTTTCAGGATGAGTGGAAAGCTTAATTAATGATGCACCTCCAGCTAGAGATGGAAGGAAAGATGAAGCCCGCTTTCAACTTCAGGAATTCCAGAGCTAGGCTATATTGATTTGTCAGAACTTGAGAATAAAACTGTGGAATGCTTGCCAAACAGCTAAAAAAATCCTGCACAGAATCGGGCGTCGAAATCTAAAAGTTTTTGGTCCAGTAGATGGAATTGGGAGTCAATAAATTTTATCGAATGAGCTTTGGCTACATTGACAGTACAACAATACAGTTAGCCATTAGCTGTAAATCCAACAATGATTGACCGATTATCGGAAATATACTACAAAAGCAATTAAACCATTAGCAATATCTACAAAAATTTCCTCATTGTTTGCAACAGAAAACTATTGTAAATGGAATAGAAACATATTGTCCTCTACACCTTTTCATTGCTGGTATGACTGCGTGTAGCATGCATATCAAAACGACTCGTGTGACCTCACAAAACTACTGACTCCCCCCTCCCCCTTGTCACCAATCGGTGACCCTCTCCCCCCCGTTAGGGTGTGACGTCATATATGGAGCTTTCGAAAATTGTTGCGAAAATTATCTCAGATTCCTGCCATGTGGTGGGCAAGTGACCATTTTCCAATGCTAGTACCGTCGAACATGGTGAGGAATAATTCAGTCTAGCAGCCCTTCTAAATGGATAAGACAACGCTTAAGCTGGTTGCAGGAATTTTATATTGCAACTGAAACTTTTTCCTTTTTTACATGCAACTTTTATCAAATACGCCTATTGCGCCAAATGTAAATGTGCTATTTAAATAACATGCTTTGGAACTATTTCAGTACAGTTCTGTTCTCTTTGATAACCGATTCGAACTGAATAATGACCTACAAGCAATTGGAGAAATAATCCGGCCAAACATCAGTCCAAAACAGTAGGCCAAATTGTTGAATTGCCAAGCAACTTCATGCAGTGTGGAGCGAAGTTTCAGCATGCTACGCAAACTGTTAGCAAAAGATCGGCATTTCTCCCCAGATAATATTTGGAAATATTTAGCATTACATGTAAATAAATCACTTGAGTAAATCACTGTCGTTTAAAATGTTTGTGCATAAATGCAACTTTTTATTGCAACTTTTGTTAAAAATATATTCATATTTCTTACGATTTTATCACATCAAAAACTTGCGCTAGTTATGACGTTTTAGTTTTCGGATAGGTGCTGGTTTCAGATCGAAAAAGTGCGGGGCGGGCACAGGTTGGGGTGGCCTGCAGGGCGGGGCGGGTTAGAAGTGTACGGGTTAGGGGCGGGAGCAGGCAAGATTTCTGAAACTCCCGCCGGTGCGGGGCAGGTTTAAATTTTGCGGGTGCAGGGCGGGAGTGGACAAAAATTTCAACCCGAGCAGGACTCTAGTACACCCCAAGCATAAAAAAGTAAGAAATGCTGGGAAAGTGTTTTGCTCCTCTCAAGGATGGACACGTGCTAACGCCGGTTATGTAATGCATTACTGTATGGATATCCATTTTTGTGCTCTTGTGAATGACAGTTGTGGTGATGATAAAGTGCGTTGCTCTCTCTCAGTGTTGGTCATGTGCAAACGCCGTTTCTGTAATGGGCGCTGATCTATAGCTAACCAGTTTTTTTGCTCTTGTGTCTGTGATTGCGTCCCTACCTCAGTGCTGATGCGGAATAAGCCGAACGTCACCCAGAGGTGTGTGGAAGGACCAAGAAACTTGTAGATATCGCTAAGCCCTTATTCTGAGTAGATGCAAAACTTTCATTTGTCTGAGACAACAATTTGTATTGTCACAAATTCATTTACCCCCCTTTGTCACAAAGCGTAGCAAAAGTCACTACCCACTCCCACCCCTTGGAGCGTGTCGTCATTTGTGAACGGCATGTTCGGTAAATTTTTATCTAATGGCCTTTTGTTGCCTGCTAAGTAATAAATAATGGACTTTTTAATGTTATTCATATTGAAAATGAGGATTGTGAAAACTTATGGGTAGAGCTAAAGCTAAACCAAAAGAAGTAACTTATGCTGTTGGTGTAGTTTATTGACACACTACTCCAAAATAATTTTAAAAAATTTTCGGAAAAACTTTTTTTTAGTAATAACTAGGGCAAGCAGAAGTCACTAAAGTCAAAACTTTTCTGCCCTATTGAAAGTTCATGAAATGTCCGCAAACCAAATTGCACGCTCATACCATGAGGGAATTCCAAGTTATTAGGTCAAAAAAAGTCAAAATATATCATTAGGTCAAAATTTATCGTTGGGTCAAAATTTTCTGGCAGCAGGGTTTTTTCTCTTCATCGATACTTTATTAAAACTGCAACAACAGATATTGATATGCATGTTTAGTTGCAATTCTGTAATAATGGGTTTGTTGCGACTTCTGGCTTAATAATGCTGTTTTGCCCGCTACTGGACGATTGAATAGTATGTAGGATATGCATGGTAAGGCAAGAAATGTGGTCTTACAGTACTTGGTTTGGTAAATGCTCAGTCCATTATGCGCATAGTGTTTCAACTTCATGATGTCCTCAGGTTTGACTCTATTGTAGTTATTTATGCACTTATCAACATATCATCCCCAAAGTTAAATAACCAAATATCTTAAAATTTTGAAGCATGGAGTGCATGAATATGCTTCTGGATTGACCTCAACTTCTAAGGTTGAATTATTTTGTAGTTGCAAAAGCAGAAAATTTATAGGTCGAAATAAAGTCAAAATTTGTAAATTATAAAGTCAAAATTTTAAGTTTTTAAGTCAAAAAATTGGTTACCCTATTCATATGAAATTTCAGTAACGCAAGATATACATACTGCATCCGTGGAGACTTTGATATCAATCTTGTTAACTACCCTAGTGAAAAAAATGTCTCAGATTATGTGGACATGCTATAAAGTCTATCATGTGCAATACTTCTTGATCAACCAACTAGGATAACCAACCACTCAGCCACACATATAGACCATTCTTATACATGATCACATGCATGACATTGTACCTGGAATAGCAATATATGACAGAGATGATCAGATAGTTGATTTTTACTATCTGATCCTATCCTGTTTTTGAAAAGTGATATCCGTATCTGATCCGAATCCTGTTTTGGACACAATTTTTAACTGAACACAATTGGTTGAAGTAGTCACAAGACAAGTTTGGAACGCACGTCCTGCTTAGTTGACCATGACATCTCCAGCAGCTCAGTCCCATGGATGGATGCTGGTTGTCATGGTTTCAGGGCTGGCAAGCAGTTAGCAGCTTCGTGTTTGCATTAAGTAAACTGCTGGCTAAACCCTAACTCTAAACACTGAACCACTAAAGCTAAAACTTGACCCTAAACCATGACCAAAAGCCCTGATCCTAATCCTAACCATAAACTCTTATACCCCAACCAATCGTCTCTGCGTATTGTACTTGTCACATGACCACTTAACCAAATGTGTTCAACTGTAGGCAAAATACTCCCAGCATAGCTTTTGCCTCATGAAGCAGAAGAGACACTACCTGAATGCGTTGTGCACTTTGGGCCCTGTCATGCTTAAACAAAAAGTTTGACATATCTTGCAAGCTTGACTTATCACGTAGGCTAACCTAAGTAGTTTTCTGAGTCAATTGCATTAAGAAGCAAGCTGAAGTTTTGCCACACAGTCCCGTCACCACGTTGGGGTGATTTGGTAGGCTTAGCCTCTCTGAAACATAGCTCCAAGCCCCTCCCAAATTGAAAAATGAAGCACAATAAAACAGTGATGTTTGTTCAAATCTCAGAACATCAAGCCCCATTGCACAAATGTAAAGCCCCCCTAGCCTACAGAAGACTTTCTGGTGACGGTTCTGTTGCCACACCAAGCTTTTCATTAGCCATTTCTTTGGTAACAATGGTTAGATTTTAACACCATCCATGAGTTCATAGTCATAATTTCATATATTCATCCTACCTATTGTTGAACTTTAACCAATCCTAACTGCTATAGCAATGCTAGTCTACAAATCAATACAGCATTCAAAACAATATTACACTGGCTTAAAATACGTCATTTATCTTGAAATGACTGACTAAAAATTGAGTTTGATAAGTCAGTGTCACAAAACAACAATTTTGCATATCTCATGTTTAAGAAATAAAAAAGTTAACTGGCCTGGTATCATCCATCAACCAGTCAATGCAGCCTCACGTAGAATAGACGTGAAGACTGCAAAGCCTGGTGTAGAATACAGACCACATTAAAAAATCTAGGAGTGATCCAGCTAGTCTAGACTACAGATCACAGTAGGCCTACACTAGCTAGCCTTCGTCCAAGAACGCAGCAAACAACGTCCTTAATGTACACTGAAAGAGCCCTATCTTGCCACACCAGGTACAGATTCATGGTGGCAAATTTGGCGTGTCGAATTAGCAGAGGGGAATGAGATTACACTACGGTACAGATAATGCGCCATAGAAAGACTCGGAGTCAAGGCACAGAAGGCAAGATGGTTCTGATGATACTAAAATAATTGAATGACTGCGCAATGTGCAACATTTTTCCAAAAGTCTAAATCCTCGAAATATCGACAAAAGCGTTTCGGATATCCGGATCCGGTTCCCGTTTGAAAGTAGTTTTTGGATATTCGTATCTAGTTGCAAACTCGCTATGCTGCCGGATATCCAAGCAATAAAGCGGTTAGTGATCATCTCAAATATATGATATCTCAGATCACCTACCTATCTTCATGATTCTAAAGAAAGTGAAACTGAATCAAGCTTTTAAAGATTACAAAATAAGAAACATGAAATTTTCCAAGCAGAAGATTTTCTAGTATATTTAGAAGAGCAACTTCTTTCCAAATTAGATTTTGATAATAACACTTCTATCAACCCGCAGATTATATTACTGTATCAAACCTTCCATGCAGTTCTTGAAGGGCATGCTCCACTGTGCACTGCATTTCGGAAACAGAAAAAATTGTTAAGTAAACCTTGGTTGACACCTCAAATATGTAATCTCTTCAAAAGAAAAAACAAAATGTATTTCAAAGTATGGAATAAAAAAGACTCACAAGAATTTGATATTTATAAACAATGTAGGAACCAAGTTAGTAGGCTGATTAAAAATGCCAAAAGAGATTACTTTGAAAACTATTATTAAGAATAACAACATTTAGTAATTACAGTTGTCACGTTACTACTTTATATACATATATTAATGTGTTAAAATTAAATGATATATAGCCTATCGGCTTGAATTGGCAAAATTTATGCATAAACTACATCGCAGTCCGCTGCCCAAAATCGTTGACAATTTCTTCAAAAATATTTCTAATATTCATTCATACAAAACCAGATTCGCTGACAACCAAAACTATTTTATGCAAAAAGTCTCTACAAATTCTGGAAAAAAGTATTTCTTAAAGAGGGGCTGCGCTCTGGAAGGAAATCCAATAGAGTCTGTAAATCTTGCTGTATGTCACTTTCTGCAAACATTATAAGAATCGTCTCTTAAACTATGAATAGCTTTTTGCTCAACCATATATGGCTACATGCTTTTAAATGGTAAAATGTGACTTCTCCATTAATATGATGCAAACGAAATTTCTTTTGCTTGTATTTTTCTTTTTGTGAATTATTTGCTTTGCACAGTTGTTGTTTTCGCGTTTGCGATGCTTAAAATGTATTTATGTGTTGTGGCATTGTCTTTGTTTTAAAATTTTTTTAGGGCGCCTCGACTAGATAACTTCAGGGTATTTTCGGCGTCCTAGTTGCGAGTACACGTTAGTAGTGTTTTGCTTTTGCATTGCTGTATTGTATCGTAACTAATAAACTTCTTATTATTCACCTTTTTTATTATAACCTATTTATGTGATGTCGGTATTTCACGAATTACTGCGTTTGATGACGCTAAACCAGTGGCTCTCAAAGTGGTCGATATCGACCCCCAGGGATCAATTGGACCGTCGATAAATAGTCATGGGGTCGAACGGGGTCACTGAATGGCCAGGGTCAATGAATAACTGCTGGGGTCTACTGAAGCAATGAAGCCTCCAATTCAAAATTATTGTTGAGCAGGCAAGGAATGCAAACGGCATTTTTCAACAAATCAAACAAAATTAGGAGGGTTGATCAAATCTCAGCTACAGTAGTTTAATGCGAAGGTACATCCTTCGCATAATGAAGTTGAAAGTGGAGAAAATGGTGCGCTGCACTGACAGTTATGTTTTATGCTATGCTTACATCTATAGTTCTAAGCATATTTTTGGATTTGTATTATTTTATCAGGCAATTCAAGTAAAAAGTACTCAAATTTATTTTGACACGTACTTTCCTTGTATTAGTAACTGTTAGGCTAGGCTACGGGGTCTAGAGAAAATTGCATACTTTAATTGGGGGTCAACATGCAGAAAAGTTTGAGAACCACTACGCTAAACAGGACGGACGAGCGCGTGACGAATATGCCTGCGTAGTACGTGACCACGGCAGAAAGTGCTTTTTCGGATGTTATGAGGAAATGACGATGCAGAAGCAGTGGATTACGTCACTTGTATGACGAAACATTGCGCAATGTTACAGTGACGTTATAAGTGTCATGACGATAGTCGATCGGCAGGGAGAAGTGGAGCGCAGGATTGCGAGAGCCTGAGTTCATTTTTACACTGAAGCAATAGCATAGCCTGCCCTACAGTACACTACTGCGGTTCTAGCAGTGTACAAATTAATATGTACAGTGCCAGCTCAGTACGTACCATAAAATGACGCAAAGCGTCGGAAGAATGTTTGATACAGTAGCATTTGAATACTTTCATGAACAAATGAATGCAGAGGCATTGCAATAGAAAGGAGTGACAAGCACTAGCAGAAGGCCCGATGGTTTGACCCTGAACATCTGGTAGTAGGTACGGAGACAGGAGCCTTGTATGGGACGCGACAGTTGTGGACACCTTTGCAGAAAGTCACTTCACTACATAGTCAGTGCTGCTATATAACAGGCACTGTAGCAACTGATGCTGAGACCGACAAATGCCGGAAATACAATGACCTTTTTGACAATTATTACTTTCAACCAGTTGCAATCGAAACCACTGGTGTGTATGGCAAGTCCATTGCCCCCTTCTTGGGCTGTCTCACAAAGAAACTTGTTGACATTTCAGGTAACCCCAGGGAGGGACAGTGGCTCCACCAGCGCCTGTCTCTGGCCGTGGTCAGAGGGAACACCGCCAGCATATTGACCTGTGTGCAAGTTTGATCTGATTGTAGCCACCCTCAGTGCATTAATTAACCAGTGTTCCTGCCCGTCACTTGCCTCTCTTCAATAAATAGCCATCGCTTTCCGAATGTCTGTGTTTTCTGTGAGCTTTATTGTCTTCAGTATGTTTTTTTATGCTTTCTGTAAACCCCCTGTGCAGTGTTGCTTTGCTCCCCTCTTCAGCCATCCTGACTAACCTCACTTCGTTTATTTTTCATGTACCTAACATTACTGTGTCGCTGTTTACTGTTAAACCTTTTGAATCTGTCTTTGCCTCTGTCTGTCCAACCCCATTTGGGGTGCTGTGCCTGGTGGAACACACATACAAGTAACAATGACACTACTCGATCATTGTCTGTATAATTTTACTGTTTTTTTCTTGCTTGATATTTTTGTGTATATTTTTTACTATGAATATTTTGCCTACTTTCACAGAAAAAAAGCAAAATTGTTATCGCATTATTATTTGGTGCTGCTGGTTAAAAGTAATAATTGTCAAGAAGGTCCTTGTACTTTTGGCATTTTTCAGTCTCAGCATCAGTTGCTACACTGCCTGGTTTAGCGGCATTGACCATGTAGTGGCTTGGATCAAAGGTGTCCACAACTATTGCGTTCCATATATTGTGTTCCAACTGTTGTGTTCCATATAAATCTAAACAGTTCTCATAAATAACTGTGTTTCCTGAACAGTGAATTTTAAATATATTCATTGTCAATCTGTGTATCCTTCCTGTTTTGGTGTATTGTTATAAATGACAGTTTATTTACTTCAATTAAGGTTCAGGCAGGGGCTGTCCAAACTTTATGCTGATTGGCCATTCAAAGTATATTTTTGATTGACTTGCAAAGATGCTTATGCAAAGAGCTGCATGGATAAGCAAACACGCAACATATAAGGTATTGAGTTCCTGGGAATCAGTTGTTAATCAGAAATCAGTTATGCGAGCTGTTCTACAGGTAAGATCAATCTGAAATAGGCAAGTTTTTTTTGTTTTCATTTTAGATTCAAATCACATTACCAACCTAGAAGGTAATGATTGAATAAACTAATATAGATTGAAGGCATATAACTTCATGGATAAATACAGTATGTGTCATGCCATAACAATGATAAATTGCTGCTGTGTTACAAACTTCTATTTGTTGAAAAGGACTGATGATGACCTGGCCGTTTTAGAAAAAAATTATTTTTGCTTCAATTGTATCAGAAAATGACTTGATACTGGCATATTTTCTTAATGTTGTAATGGTTTGTGCTTAAAGGTGAGAAACAACCATAAAACTCTGCTTAATTGCTGTCAAACAACTAAACCCGTTAGGGTATACATTAACAACTCATTTTTGGTTGTTGCATGATTTTGTTTGAAAAAAAATAATTGCACGCATATGATTGAAACAATATACAGTAGTTCAACAACTTTTCATTATACCTAAATGCGAAACATTTTTCAAAAAATATGTTTTTATCAAAAGGTTTTCCAAGAGTGTTATCTGATAAAGTACTCCACTGATGTCAATTTTGTGTGATTCGTGTTTACTGACAATTGTTTTTTCAATCCAAATATTTTTTAACTCCAAATACCTATGAATAAATTATTCTTGTGCCATGTGGAAAAGGGAAAAGTTGGCACTGGCATGATTGTACTCAGGTATCACAAGAAAAGCTGTCGATTCGTTTCTAAAGTGAAAACACAATTGATTGTGATGTACAATTTACATATGTTTGATGTGTAACAAAATATTTTTTAAAACAGGCTGGTCCAGAGCTTAGAAATGGCATGCAAACACGGTGGATCTATATAGCTACCCAAAGATCGTCTACCCAAAAACCTCTTTCCTCAATTAAAACTGAGTCAGATGCAAGTGAGCAGTCAAAAGAATTTGATAAACCAGAAATTGAACTTGAAAACCTGTCTCATTTTCGTGCGAAACAGTCGAAGTTTGAAGGTACCACCACTGAAATGAACAATGATAAAGGTATTTCAATGCTGGATCCAGCCATACAAGCTGACATACTGGAAGCCAAAGGCATGAATGAAGGTGGATATCGTTTGCCACATCCCATATGGAATGATCAAGAACTTGAATCTGTAAAAATAACTCATGAACCACCTCTAACGGTTAGTTACATGCCATGAATAGGTGAGTTGTCTAAATTAAAACTGGTTATCTCATAGACAACAATTGTCTTGCAGAAAGTCGACAAGCTTGCTTACTACAGTGTTAAAACTTTGCGAGCTGGTTTTGATTTTTTTTCTGGCTATACTCTTGGTACATACACAGGAAGGCTTGATGAAAAACAATGGCTGCGGCGAATAATTTTTCTTGAAACTGTTGCTGGTGTACCAGGCAAGTACTATTATGATATACACAAAATGTTTTATCATGGCGCAACTCTTCAGTGATGTGATGAATAATAACGAAGCACACTTTGTATTTAGGAAATATCATGAAATCAATGCACAGACAATCAAGACCATTTCATTTGTGGCCTGTTCATTTGTGTTCAACTCTCTGAAACCTGTTCACTTGAAAACATGTTCATTTGGCATGCAGGAAGGTGGATATTGTAATACCACATCCTTTTTTATTATTTATTATAGCTTTTGATTAACCAGTGCTTTGATTTGATCACCCAAGTCATTGTGGTGCTACTTATGTATGTGCCATTCGTTGCAGAATCATGTCTGTGTGATTATCGTTGCAAATGTAACCTCAGATAAAACTAGCTCCCCACTTTAGGCCTAAGCAAAACTTAATGATAGAAAACCATTGCTCTTAAAACATTTATATATTGTTAATGTTTATTTTCTACTTCCAAGTAACCTACATGTTTATAAGTTATATATTGCAGTTGCAGATAGCTTTTGTCATAATTTACAAAGAAATGAAATGTATGACAGCTAGATAAAATGTAATAAAAAACTGTAAAAACAGGAAGATTATGTAATGTGGTCTAAGTGTAACAAAAATGTGAAGGATTCACTTTTGATTTTCACAGTAGGATGTCAAACCTTAAGTTTAAAGGTCTTTGTGTCCAAAAGGAATATAAAACAGATTGCAACCAGCCAAATTTGAACAACATGAAAATCATACAGAAAAATACTCCGCACATATAAAAAGTATGTCACAATGAAATATATATGTGATTGCAGTTAGTTGAGAGGTTTACCATATATACTTATAAATATCTCAAAATAGCTGAGGGAATAGCACATTTCTATTTAGCCAAATAAAGTGTTTCTTGTCCATATCTTTTTGAAAAGGGAAGATGTGGGCGATTTTATGTTGTAAATAACTGCCATTGGAAAAATTTTAATGAAATCTGGTGTTCTTCAGTAGTGAAGTTTTATATTTGGGAAGTTTCATATGTAGAGATCACATAAAGCATTCTGCCCATGTGCATTGGCATTTCCCTCCTCAAAAGCCTCAATTTGGTTTTCTCCTTGGCTATGTGGCAGCGAGTCGTCAAATTGTGATTGTTTCCATCAACACAATAAGTCATTTTTTTCTCTTCATTCACTTTCTTAATACAAAATAAAGAACACTTGAGGCTGCCTTGAAAAAGGAAATAACTGGTGCACGAAACATGTCTACAATACAGCACGAGTAACTTTAGATTCAGAAGGAAGAGACAATTACCCTCTTTACACTGCTTGGATCAGGAATCCGACAAATCACTCTGCCAAGACCGTAAGTGTCTTTGCTGAGCTGCTTGACTGCTCGTTTTTTGAACCATGTCCGATTCAACGAATCCAATTGGTAGAGGTAGGTTGGAAATCCAGCAATACGGAGTTCAAGCAGGAAAGAGGTTGGATGGTTTGTGTGAAGTCTTGAGCATCGTTTACTGTATCTGTTTGATGCTGAAAGTATCACTGTGAAACACATCAGTTTATTCAAGGTGGTACGGTATAACATCAGGAAATAAACTTACTGCAATGCTGTTTTCTTGATCTTATCACCCAGCAGTTTTCTACGATTTTCTCTACTGACTGCTATGTTGCCAGCAACACCAAATATAATCACGTCGCGGTGATTTCAAATACACCGATAAGAATCACCTTTCTATAGTGATATCAACTTCCACCTTTTTATTTTCAGCTCTTACGTATCTTTCGTAATACCATAGGCCTATGTTTTCCAAACTAGTGCGCCGCGAAAGTTTCATGCTTTGACGAAAAGCTTATAAAGTGTTTGGTTCACATTGCAGTAGATTTTCGCCTTCATAAAATAGGTGTGCTGCGGACAAATCCAAAATTTATTAGTGTGCCGTGACGAAGCGTTTGAAAAGCATTGCGGTAGGCCAAGCGCGCGAAAAAAAACTTAGACTAAAGCTCCTTCCAGTGTAAAAACGTGCCAACATCGAGTACGCAAGTGAGTTGAGGATGATCAGTCAAGGGCGACCAATCAGTGTCAATCCAGTGCGAATCCGACAGCAGTGCAGTGTAAAGATGGCAACTGTTGCAACCCAGGGCTGTGGGGCCGGAGCCCAAGCAATTTCGGATGGCTACAGTCTGAGCCAAAAATTTCGCGATTGGGGTTCCGTTTCGACAGCCCTAGTTTGTGGGGCAAGCGAATTGTACAAATAATACACTTGGTTTTCAATGGACCAAGTCATTTATGTTGGAGCCGGAGCTGTAGCCAAAAACTAAGATGCTTGGAGCCGGAGCCTGAAATATTAAGTTTCGGCTCCGCAGCCCGTTGCAACCATTCGGAAGGCGCGGTGTTGACTTCGCGATTAACCACGAACGGGATGTGTGCTAAGAATAGCACCTATAGTGTGTGCAAGTGGCGCGAACAAGCAACAATAGAGTGATCTCGTGTGGTGATCATTATTGTTGCTTGCTGCCGGTGTGAAACTCGTGCCTTCTTTTTTAGTCAAAATTAAGTCATTTCGGTCAAAAGGTATCCGAAAACGAAAGACGACGATGTTTTTAAGCTGTTTCGGTCAAATTACCTAAATCTCAGCGAAAAAAAGAAGCTTGCGCGCTCACCCATCGCAGCACCTTGCAAAACTGCAAGTCTCCCAAAAAGCAAAGTAATAAAAATGTGATTCACAGAAAATCAAAAGAGCTGCACTTAATCGCGATGTAAAAAAATGTAATCTCAAATCAACAGTTCTCAAATGAACAGGTGTCAAATCGACGTTGTCTCAAATAAATAGAATAAATTTGAATGAAAGGTCTCAAATGGATTGGTTTCGACTGTCATGGAACCTATGAAATTACATGGTAAACTTTGAAGGTGAATTACTTCATGTTACAATGCATCTTTTAATTTTAGTAGTTTTTGTGCTTTTTCTAGTAAACATGTAGTTCGAAAGAGTATGTAGTGTTCGGCTACTTTTCCCTTCTACGAATGCATTTTAGAAAACTTTTTGTGTGACAAAACTACCAATTTTTTTCACAATTTTCATGCATTTGTTGTTTTATCTGATGATGCGTTACATCACAGTCTCTAGGCCAGTGTTTCCCAACCGGGGAGGAATTTCCACTTTATAGTTAAGTTGTTTATTCGTTATAAGTGTTGTACTTTTTTTTGACATTGTCTCTTTCAATTAGGTATGGCACTTCATATTTGTAAGTTATTTAGTGGACTGTCACAGGTTTTTGTTGACGAACTTTGGTGCCATTACTTGACAAATAGTTTTTGTCCAATTGTTATTAATCAAGTTATTGTCGTCAATAAAGACATTGTTCCAATTGTAGTTAATACTAGCCTACGAACCCGAACAGGGAGGAATGAAAGTTCCATAAGGGGAGGAATGAAAAGTTCCAAAATGAGCATAGGGAGGAATGCATCAAAAAAGGTTGGGAACCACTGCTCTAGGCAATGTGAAGCATTGCATTATACACCTGTTAGCATATTTTGCTGTATGTTTTAGGTGGCCTGGCATAGTTGCAGTTGATGTAGTGTAGGTAGCATTTAATGCTGTTAGCTTTGATAACTTCATGCTCTCACACTGCCCAGTGTTATTAGTTTCGATCAGAAATGCAATTACACGGTAGCTATAGCAGGTGCTATACAGTAGATAGACAGATCTTTTCGGCATACATAGTTTCTTAGGCCGCATCTAACGGTTTGGAGAACAGAGAGCCATTGCAGTTTTTAATCCAGTTTTTATCATTTTGTTTAAAAAAACGCGCTATTTGAAAAAACTGTCAGGAGGAAAATAGTTAGGGCCGTAAGCATATATTGCTTTCCTCCAAACTTAATGCAAAAAAGGTGTTTTTAAACTTTGTAACAACTTTTGAATTCAGTGGCATGGAATTTTGATGGTTCCGAAATTTTTGTATGAAGTTCTGGTGCCTTGGTAAGCAAAACTCCTGGGGCATTTTAACTATGCGTGTTACATCCAGTATGGCGCAGTGTACCCTCTAAGAAAATTTTACACTGAGCAAATGTTTCTTTTAGTTAGCATGAATATTTTAAGGCTAAGTAAGCGGAATTTTGGATGAACGATAAACTTTGTGAATTATTAAAATAAGTATACACAATCTTGTTAAAATACGAAAAAAGTAAACATTTCATCGAAAGAGCTTCTTGTTTTCATGCTTTTCCAATGTTTTGGAATTTTGCAAGTGCGCGAGAATGCGATTTCACTGTGCAACACTTCTGGTGGTACTGCGCAGTTGCACACCTTCGAGGGAACATTGAGTATGGGTACGCGTAAGATTACTTCATAAATTTAATGAAGTATTGGTAAATAAAAAAGAACTAACACGAAAGACAATGAACATAAATAAAATTGTATTGGATGTATAAAAATAAATTTTTTACCGTCAGACCTTATAGCAAGCGGCGTGTGAGCAGAAAGACGTACAATCTAAATTTAACTGTTGGCCTTGCCTCTTGTTCGATCACACCCTCGCCCGCCCACGTTTGGTCTGACACATTGCGCTTCTCTGACTGCCATTTTTGCTTGCGGTGAAAACAGTTGTGGTTTGAAAGGTACAATGTGACTTTACTCAAAAAGTACGTTTAAGTTTATCTTGGCAGGAAATTATCCGGTAGCCCAGATATTATGAAGCTGCATTTCAACTATTTCTTGGCAAGATATGACAGAGTAGTTTGATTTATACCAGTGGTTCTCAAAGTGGTCGATGTCGACCCCCAGGGGTCAATTGGACCATCCAAGGGGTCGATAAATAGTCACGGGGTCGAACGGGGGTCATTGAATGGCCAGGGGTCAATGAATAACTGCTGGGGTCTACTGGAGCAATGAAGCCTCCGATTCAAAATTATTGTTAATCGGGCAAGGAACGCAAACGGCGTTATTCAACATATCAAACAAAAACTGATCAAATCTCAGCTACAGTAGTTCAGAAGTACATTTGATTCGAATAGTTTTATATTAAATCATCCATTGTGATGACATTATGAAAGCCGTTCTGTTTGTTACGTCACAAACAATATTGTAGTGCATGTGTCGCAGTTTGGCAGTTAGACTGGTAGTACAGCAGTTGGCTACGTACGCAGTAGGACGGAGAACGATTCCCTGTAGTAGTAACTGTTGGGCTAGGCCACCGGGTCTACAGAAAATTGTATACTTTAATTGGGGGTCAACGTGCAGAAAAGCTTGAGAACCACTGATTTATACAAACTCTTGAGACTCATTGACAAGAACATTAAAGTCGAAACGTTGAAACGCATTTCGCTTCCTTTTCATGCGACGTCAAAATCAATTAATAAGATCGCAGTTTGCATCTATTTACGGCCGAAATGAAAGCTTGCCAGCGTCGCAACGGTTGGTTCAAGTGCAGACCGTTAGTCCCAGGCATTATGTGCTTGTAACAAGAATCAAGTGTTGACAATAAGCTTGTGATTTTTCTTCATCAGTGGATTTGCTCACCAAAGCTAGGCCGTGCGATGGTAGACGGGCAATCGATATACCTGAATTTATTTTGCAGTACGTCTCCAGAGGTATTGAAATTTGTCGCAACTGTATATGCAATGATTGTCACAACGTGAGTCGTTGAAAAGCAGCGCCGCTAATTTTTCTTACTGGCTTTGTTTTGGCAGGAATGGTGGGTGCTATGGTGAGGCATTTAATTTCCTTGCGCAAGTTAAAAAGAGACCATGGGTGGATCCATACACTGCTGGAAGAAGCTGAAAACGAAAGAATGCATTTAATGACAGCAATGCGAATCGCAAATCCGGGAATTATCATGAAAACCTCGATTATGCTTGCCCAAGGTAAGCGTCAGACTGCCTTGCTAGCATTGTATATTGAAGGCAAAATGTAATGTGTAAAAAACACTTTGATTTAGGAACGGGAAACTTTTGTGATTTGGTGTTTGACCTCGTAGGCACGAGCGTACGAAGGGGGAGGCCACTATGCCATAGCCACACCCTCAGATCTAAAAATAAAAAAATATAAAAACAGTATTGTCTAAAACTTGCTTCCAAAATGCACAATGCGTATTTTTAGGTGTGATTTTGCAAAATTTTGCCGGGGGCATGCTCCCGGTCCCCCTAGAATGGTCGTGCCCTCGGCACTTCCCCTAAAGTTGATTTGTGGCGAAACTTGGCCCATCCTTCGGAAATTTTCTGCGTACGCCACTGCTCGTAAGTAATACTAATATATTGTGAAAATGTTTCGTGTTTGCAGGTGTGTTTGTAACAGGATTTTCGTTGGCATACATGATCTCTCCCCGCTTTTGCCATCGATTCGTTGGCTATTTGGAAGAAGAGGCTGTGAAAACCTACACCCATTGTTTGACAGCAATTGACAGTGGTGAACTGAAGATGTGGAAAAGAATGAAAGCTCCTGAAATCGCTATTGAATATTGGAAACTGCCAGTAAGTTGCATTCGATCTGCTATTCGACTCAATTGCAGCCCACGGAAAAGCGAATGTTGTTGTTCGTTTAAGCCGAATCCGTGTTTATCCTAGTCGGAAAGACGATGAGGCCTAAAATGCGCTTTCTTGCGTGTGCGTTACTCGTTTTTTCAGCTGTTCAATAATCTTCAGAATAAATTTTTTCTCACCCAGAGCGTATTTAACCCTCAATCGTGTGAAATGTTGTAGAAATTTGCAAGGTACGTTATGCTTCATGGAAAGGCATATCTTCCAGAAAAATAAAAATTTGACAAAATAAGATCTTTTGCAGAATTGTCAAGGACGCAACTTTATAAATTCAGAGCTTATCTGTTGCAATGTAGAATCGACTGGAAAGCAACCTGTTATAGAGCACTTTCCAAAGTCGCACTCCAATAAGTTGCGTATCACCGTCGGTCCTTCTTTATATCGGTCACAAACAAGTATTGCCAACTGCTGAAATCAGGGGCGCAACGAGGTTAGATGGCTCCCGGGGCAAGAAACAAGTTTGGCGCCCCCATGTTCGGAACAGGTCTTTCGGAAGCAAATGTACTGTATTGAAGGAAGTACTTGTGACATTTTTGGGAGTGTTCGGTGCTCCCATAGTGACTCGGCACCCGGGGAATTGCGCCCCCTTGCCCCCGTCGTTACGCCTCTGGCTGAAATAGTACACTTTTTAAACAATTAACAGAAATTGTCGCATTTTGTTCAAAATCCACAAACAAACCGTCAAACCCGCTCAGTACAAGTGCTTTTTCAAACCACTTGCAGCGTTGAGTATTGGCAGCTTCCCAGTGCTACCGAGAAGTGCTCAATGATGATTCAAGTGGTGCAATGATTTTTTATCGCCCTAACGTAGACATCGTGTCGTAGTGTGTCGCCTCGTAAAAATCGTGGGTGTAAAAGCTGAATACGCGAAGCGTTTTAAGACGTAAAATGTCACCTAAGATTTATTTTTACCTGTTATTGGAATACAACTGCTCCTGTTGTGTTCGCAGGAGGACGCCATGATGCGTGAGGTCATTCTCGCCATCCGAGCAGACGAAGCACATCACCGCACTGTCAATCATACGCTCAGCGACAAGAAGTCAGACGAGCGAAACCCGTACCCCCCCGGGCAGTAAGCATCCTCTCCCGGTCTTGCCTCTGTGCAGTGGCCACGGAAAACCGATCTTGCTGCTAACTGCGCACCTGCGTTAGTATACATTGTTCAGTTAATCCAGCAGGGTCATTGAATCGATAGCTTTTGGAATCCAATGCACAATATGTTACGTGGTAGCGCTGCTTTTCAATATGTAACATTAGTCTCGCGAAACTTTCGAAGTCAGGTTTTACAGTGTTCTGTATTCGGTGCGGAAGCTACGGCAACGTAATACTCTTACGTAGTTAAATTTTGCACAGTGCAACTGGTTGTGAGAGGTTGTCTGCATGCATCCACTTGACGTTTCTTGCGTAATGTCTTTCGTTTTCTGTATTACGTCTTTCGGCTGGCTTTTCACGTGTAGTACTCTCGCATTTATTTTTATATACGCTGTGCTGTTAACATACGCTCAATGAATAAATCATTAATGGATAAGGGCTAGAAGACTGGATTACACAATTTCTTGTTGAAAACGCGTGATGGCAGGGAACGTTTGCTTAACAGCTGTTGATTGTGTTCGTAATGATTTGTGAAGTATTGCTCTTAGTTGTTCAGTCGTCAAAGCCGGGTGTTCAAACGCCACTCCTTTTTACCTTTGTTTTGTGTAAATGTCTACAAGATTTTCTTTTCCGTGCACTACAATGTCGGCTTACGAATTTCAGTCACCAAGCAAAACATAAAAACTTGGATCGCATTCCCCTACTGAAACCCTATACCTGGTTGATACCATTTTCACGTGCCAATATTACATGTCTAGCTGACGGGTATATTCACCCTGCAGAATTGCCCCTTGACATTTTTGCCACACTCGCGTATCAGTTAATTGCTTGGTGACACTATGTGAAAAGCAATTTGCAACAAACTGCCTTCCTCATTTTGTCCAAGGACCGCATCCACTGCACTTGTCGACGTTTCAGTGTGTGAGTTGCTTTGTCGCGAAACTGTTGTTTCTATTTTATTTCGAAAACCCTTCCGCTCTGTAACCAAGTTCTTTTGTTGTGTATAACGCGCCTTATACTCGACTCGTTGCAATGCGCTTATGTCAAGCAATGCAATGAAATGTATGTTTTCTGCGAAAGGGCTTATCAACATTACGTTCATTTTGTCGCTCTAGCAAGGACCGAGTTTGCTAGAAGAAAAAGTTTTGGGGGACAAACTTTAATTATTTGTTTACGTTTCCATGACATCACCGTGTTCACTCAACCGTAGTACGACCTTGTAAATTGGGAGGCAAATTTTGGGGACGATGGCCCAAGTAATCCCCTTGCTACGCCCATGGTGTTATGGTAGTTGCTACTGTACTAGTACTTGACAGTGATCACAACGTAGTTGCTTCAAGTACACAAAACTTGAAGAAAGTTCTTTCTCAAAGTTGATAAAACGATAAAACAAAACACAACACTTCAATTATTCTTTAAAAAAAGTAAATTTATGAACATGTATCTCTGAGATTCAAATAATTGGCAGAAGCAATTCCAATTAATAAACATACATCTCTGAGATTCCATTAAATGGCATGGGTGGCTGCGCCGAAAAGTAAGCTTTAATCATACCGTTGTGTGTGATGCGCATCGAGATAGTATTTACCACGAAATATTGGGGCGGGACAAAAGACATGTTTTGTGGCCCCACTTGTCCAAAAGTTGGGGGACATGTTCCCCCTGAAACTCGGTCCCTGCGCTCTAGTCATAGGCGTAACCACGAGGGGCTACGGGGCGATAGCCCCCCAAATTTTTTGCATTTACAGCATATTCATCTTGTGCGTTGAGAGGTGGTACCTCAAACAAAATAGTATTATTCACTTAAAATCAAACATTTTGCCCCCCACAAATTTTGGGCTGACTACGCCACTGGCTTTAGTGTGTGTAACAGAGTTCTCGCAAGTATTTTCCAAATTCCTGGTCAGGGGGCTTGTGTACATCGACACAGGAACTTTATGATTAATTTATCGTTACGTCAAATGTGGAAGTTCAGTGTGGATTGAATTTACTGTACTTTTCCAGTAGGTGGAATGTTTCTTGCGATGCTTGGTAGGACGTCAAAGAGGCTGCAAACTGTTATCATTTTTCTCGCGGTTAATGACAATTAATGCTTGTGCTGATAATTGTGTGCTAAATTTTATTTGCCAATAAAGTATAAAGTTGTCCCTAAGCTTCGGCAAGATCGCCGCACTGCACTCGAAATTTGATGTCAGTTTCCAATGTGTGTGAGGTGAAACGTCTCGTTGAAGCGTTTTGAGTCTGATCCATATTCTGAACTGAGTTGACATCGTAATGTTATATTGGCCGGAGATCTTCGAAAATTATCTGCATGAGCTCCAAGAGTGTTTACTACGAAGATGTATCTGTACCGCAGAACAAGTTGCTAGTTTTGATCAATTGTGTTCTTTTGGCAGGGGTGGTCAACAACGGTATAGTTCTACCTCGTTACTTAAAGCTTGAGTAGTTTGATGTATGGGTAGTTCTGAAGTGTGAAGTGGGTTGAGACGCGCCACTAACCTGGTACTTGTTGGTTTGGTTCGATCCACTGTCGGGTTTATCGAAGACTTGCAAAACAGCAGGCCCTCAGAGAAATTTTACCAATGCATACGAAGACGCATTCCGGGCCACCTAGCTTCTGGGTCCTCATCAAAACTTGTATAGCTTGTTTGGATAGTTATCAGAATATAAACAAACCAGCTACCATGCTAAGATCTTTAAATATAGTTACCAACGCTGCAATTGGAGAAAGCGACCGTCAATTTTGGGCTTGATTGCAGACAACCTTCGCGTGCGTACTTGCATCCTCCCGGAGCGATGTACGTTTTGTACCCCTTCTCGTAGGCCTTGAGTAACTGTAGCCCTACACAGTACTTGCTGCCTGTTTAGCCTCGTGCTCGGGTTAATGGACGATTGCAAGGGAAAACTTCACGCGCGGGTACTGCCACTGACTCGCCACCAGCACAGCAGTCACTATGAATGTAGGCGCAGTGCAAGCGGAAATCGGTGCCTGCAGATCACGCCAAATGGAGTGCAATGAAGCAAATTTTACTTCAATATCTCTTTGCCTAAAGTAACGTATTTGAGTAGTTTCGATTTTTCCCGCTGAGGTAACTCTAAAAACCTGGTCATATGGGTGAGAATTGCCAAAATGACCGTAACGTTTAGGAGCACAGGTGCAATTTTCAACAACTCGGCAATATTATTATCAAGCTCATCTAACCCGAAAAAACAGACTTGTATTTCTATTTTTTTGTCAAAAACAAACAAACTTATTTTTCTTCCATAAATGTGGGAGGCACGTGAGGCGACTTCAGCCAAAATGGCAAAATTCTGTTTGCAGGCTACCCACACCAAATAAAAAGGAAGACTGCACCAAATAGTTCGAATAAAGTGAGCATTCGCCTACAAGAATTTTCACAGTGGATCTTCCTGTTTCACTGTAGCTGTAGACTTTTGACTAGCAGTGCGAATCTGCGTGTCGCTAGCACATCTGTGAGATCGCAGCCATGTTTTAATGCAATCGTTTGGATCCCACATCTTGAAGCAATATCACTAGTGCAAAAAGGTGTGGGAACTCCGTTCCCACCCCTGTTATGCGCCACGCGCGTCGACTCGGCCTGTCTTATCAGCAAATTCCTTCATGGGACGCAGTTACGAAGCTTGCTCGTACATCAAAATGTCCAGTGGCGTACGCAGAAAATTTTCCTGGGGGGTTTTTATTCACTGGTATATGGTGGTCATTTGTTTGTTGTGTGCGGTCTTTGTGACGTCACAATTTGACGTCGTATTCATGTTTCCAACAGGGTTATCTAGAGGAGTTTTTAGATATCCCTGGTTTCCAAACCAAGAGTTTGGCGAAGTTCGATGACATAATATGCACATTCTTCTACACACACTCCCCTTATTTTGTGTCATTGCACTGAATATAAACTATCAGCGCTCCAAGTTACGATATCGGAGGAAAATAAACTCAGTGCTGCGACATAGGAGTTCATAACTGCAAAATTTTGGCTGCGTGTTGAAAAAGGGCGTAAAACACACTCATCACTGCGTCGGAGTAATTTACAACTGCAAAATGAGGCTGCGGTAATGTGTCGTCGAATACGAACAGTCGAGCATAGGTGTACGTCTGGACTGGCTGACGCACACCCGGGTTTGCAAGAGCGAATCTTGCTAAACTACACAACAGGGTTGCCAACCTGTCCTCCAAAAAATCCAGACCTTGTCCCAGAAAAGCCAGATAACAGTTGTGAGGCATATACACATAAATCATGCACAGCCACACACAAAATAAACATTAAAACTGGTCAAAAACATCGACATAACACAAGTCCAATCTTCAGAAGCATATTCCTTCCCCGTAACTACACTGTCGTGCATTTGTTTTTTTATCAATAACATCGATCATTTTAGGGCAACCGTAAAATTTTTGCAATATTCTGTGCACCCTGCATGGTATCAGACGCTCGTCCCAAAGAGATTTGTAATGAATATGCAATTCAGACAATGTTTTGCCAGAGCCAAACCTATCCGACTGAAAATAAGCCTTTTTTCATTTCCAGAAAAAAAGCCAGAATTTCAAAATCTGGCTTCAAAAAAGCTAAATTGGCAACCCTACAACACAAGAATTGAGAATGCGTATGAAGTACTGTACGTAAGAAATCTTTCAATTTTTTGTTATGTATAGAAGTCCGGAAAACTTAGTTTCCTTTTTCCCTTGCTGAGACATTATGACATGCCTGAATGGTTCTATGTTAAAAACTGCTGTTTTTGAGCTCATGCAACAGTTCTATCATGCTACAGAAGTTGGTAATATAGCCAATACGGTCAGCGCTTGTGCTGATCAGCCACAGCAGACAAAATAAAGACAATTATTTCGGATAAAGTGAACAATCGCGGAACACAATCTTAAAACATGCGTAGCGGACGAAAGGTCTGCAAAAAGTGGTGAGATGGTTTCTGGACGCAGACGATAACCCTGATTCTCACCAAAACATAATTATTACTTTTTGGCCCATTTGCAATATTCCTTGAAATTTGCATGCAAATTAACAAGCAAAAAATATGCGAAAACATTTAATTTCCTTTGCGCAGGTAATAAAGATTTTGTAAAATATCAAGCTCAAGAGGGGGATTTTAACCCCAACCCCCCCCTTGCATACGACCTTGAAAATGTCACACTTGTTTATGCAAGAATGGAAGTGGAGACCCCACGCACAGCTATTGTTATCACCCGTTAGGCACCCTCTGCCATCTTGGCAGTAATCCTCCCCCCTTACTCAAAAAATACAAAACTTGTGAATATTTCGATAAGACTGCTCGATAGAACGCTTCGAAAATATCAGCTACTGAGGGAAACAAGTAAATAAGTGTTTTAAAAATTAAATTTTAGTTGAAAACTGAGTTAGGCATACTGTCATCCGTCACCTCAGTGGGACAGCTTGTCTCATGGACAAGCCTGGTAAGGTCAGGAGGAAATGCCGTTACGAAGACCCCGTGTTCTGGCCCCCCTAGGTTTGAAGAAAATTATTTGAGAATAAAGAAAAACAGTTTCGCACTGCTTTCTTTCTTCGTCCAATTATGGCGACTGAGGGGATGCTTGAGCAAAGTAGTGTAAGCAAATTGTTTCTAAAATTTGATTGTGGCAAAGAATAGGCTTGTAGTCTACACGTTGCCCACACGTCCAGAAATTTTTTCGGACTTTTCCAAAAGATTAAAAATTACGAGGTATCAATTTGAAATAAAAAATCTAAAACATTAGAACTTAGATCAAACGAAACTGCTTAGGGCCTAAGCTAAGCCTTAGGCCTATTCATTCATAGACCGAAACAAGTTTTGAAAATTTTACGCGTTGCTCTTATTGACGCAAAGAAAAATCTATTCTGGGTAGTCGGAAAAGCTGCTACAGCAGACGTTTTGTTACGAATAAGATTGCCGCTTTGACAGTGCCTGATTAACAATAGTAGCAAATTTAGCAATTGCTACGGGCCCCGCGCTTCTGGGGGCCCCGCGGTTTTTTGTGTTAAGTTTGTTTTTTATTGTATGATGGATATTACAAAAATCCAGGGTGGATATTCGAATTTAGGAGTCCGAGGCAAATTCTCAGGAAGCAGTCCCTATATTTTACACATGCTATACAGAAACTTTATTCGCTGAAAGCAAGTCAAAATTCTCATTTTTTTGGGAATTCGCTTCTGTGTAAAAAACTACATTTCGCATGGTAAATTGTTTGGAAACATTTGATTTCAAATAATTGGTCTTTGTCGAGACATTAAATTTGTCGAGGGTCCCTTTTTGGCGCATTTGCACATAATTTTTGCTTTATTTTGACAAACATATGACTTACTTCAGGATTTCAAAAATTAAGTTTCGCACTGCAAAAACTAAATGCGAAACTCTCAAAATGGTGGGGTGGCGATACGACCGCATCATTCGCGTCTCCTAGCACCCACCTCTGATTATTACATGTATAGATTTTTTCAGTGTAAGCAGTCACTACTTTGCTAAAGTTGCCATAAGCAATTAAGCGAAAACTTTAAATTGCATGCTTTCACATGAGACTTCTAAAGTTTTTACAGTTATTTGAAACGTTATGGGACCACTGAAGCAATGCGGCGACATTGCAGCAATATTCAGATATTGCTTGATTGTATTTTTATGAATGGCATGTACAAAATATCATTACATAACGTTGACTTATTCGGTAAGTTGCGATACGTTTTTGGTACTTTCAAAATGATTTGGCCAGCATGGCGCCAAATCTGGGGTCTTGCCCCTGATCTGGGTTTTCAATGTCTCTCTGGGTTTTTCTTCTGAAGATCTGGGGTTTTTAAGATTTTAACTTTGTAGCGGCAATTTAAGATATCATATTGTTTTATCAAGGTACCTTAGTCTTTAGCATAAGTGATGAACAAGCAACTAACACCATATAAGCGATTTAATAATTCCGACGGACACAAAAGTTCATCAGCAAAGTTACAGTACACTTGCAGATGCCCAGGTATGGCAGGGAGCAGAAAGATTCGCCTAACTTTGTGTCTATCTAGGATTTTCTGTTAAAATTGTTTTTGTTTGGTTAGTTTATGTGGTGATTTTCAACAAATTTTATTGGTAACCCTACATTTGGCATCTCTTCACTGCCCATTGGGTAGTGAATTTGGGGTCTTCTTTTGAAATGCCGGAAATTATTTGCGCATTTCTTTAACTTTCATGGTGACCAACTGCAGTGGTGACCAACTGGAGAATGGTAATTTTCTAAACGCAAGATGGTAGAATGAACAAGGGATCACCATCAAACAAAACAAGCTGAACAGCTTGATCCTAAGGAGTATAGAGTATGAACATCTATGCGAAATAGACATTACCAGTATCATAAACAAATTTGTCATGGCAAAATCTAGGCAGTAGGATCAAATTTGTTGATGAGTCGGGAATCATTAATTAGGCCTGTCTCTGTTCTATATTTGTGACCCGAACAGTAATGTATTTTTCTTGGTGAAAAGATACGTATATGCGCATAGGCGTAGGCCGGGGAGCAAGGGGCCATACCCCATGAATTTGTATCATATCTAGTCATTTTGTGCTTTGAGAATCGGGTCCCAAACAAAAATACTGTTGTTCACCCAAACATTTTGGCCCCCGTAAAATTTTGGGCTGGCTACGCCACTGTATACACGTTTTTGCTAAAAAAGATATTTAGCCCGTATTGTCCACCAGCTGCTATTAAGGACCAGGTTTTCGTATTTATAAAATTCAGTATGCGTAATTGTAGTCACATGGGTGTTCGTATGATTTGTGATTTAAGAGTTGTTCACACTTTGTTCAAGTGTTTTTTTAACTAAGGGCCACGCGCTGTTAAAACGTTATACAGGCCCCGCGCTACCTTAATCCGGCATTGCGCTTTGAGCCAGCGACGTGTCACACCACAGAAAACGCTTCGTCACTGAATACGCCCATGTCATGTGCTGGAACTTTATCGGAGTACCATGGCAGATGAAAAGCAGACCTGCATTACACTTAGTACCAAGATGAACGTTCAAAGCAACACCCATGATCACAAAAAACGAGCACGATTATGTAAAAACGCACAGAAAAATGGAATAACCAAGCAAATTGATGTAAAAAATTCGAAGAAAGTGCGCCTTGGACTAATCATTCACATACACCAGCCTTCAAGTCTGTCAGTGATCAGAAATCAAGCAAATGTCAACAAGGTAATGTCAGACATATTGCCCTCTATTAAACAACATTCTTTCAGTAGATCTGCTTTCATTCAGGCTAGCATATACACACATAATTCAAACTCAACAGCGAGCCCCAGTTTCATGTGAACAAAACTCTGCTTCTAGCTGAACCACTGAGACGTGCTTATTCATCCTACGACCAAACCAATGCTGCTGGAATTCGTATAATGCAAATCAAAGCGTTACACAACGTTTCTGATGAACGTCTTGACAAAGTGCGCAAAACCTTGTCTTATAGCATTGAGGCCAAGGAACTTCTCAAAGTAATTGAAGATGGCTGGCCTAATGACAAGTATGAACTACATCCAGTTGTGGAGCCACACTTCTGCACTCGTAATCTGAATTTTTATAATGACATCAGTTTGAAAGGTGAAATAATTTCGCTTCCTGACTCTCTTCGTGCTGACGTGAGAAAGTTCATTATTTAGGTCAGGATCGGCAATTTTTTTCGCACTGCGGATCGGTTTCAGCCTGGCATGATTTTGCGGACCGGCCTTCAATAAAATAATGAATGTTTGGCACATGCAAATTTATCATCACAACTCGTCAGTCGCTATTGGCACTGATTTAGTGAGAGATCTGGGCTTGCTTTGCCGCAAGAAGATGCTCCGACCTGCATGGATTATGGTAGTCAATTGCACCCGCAGTGTGTTCTTTATGTCAGTCGTTTCAGTCACTTTTGGACCAATTTGGCCTTGGTTCCGAACGGCCGAGTAACAATTTCTTCACCGACCGGCACCGGTGTCAAGCGAAATTTCTGACCTAGTCAGGGATTTCGCGTGACAAGTCAAGCGAAATTTATGATCTATTCTTGTATGTCAGTAATTATTCATTTCTCAGAGCAAAGGAATAAGCTTTTCCGATAAAGTTTTTGATGTCTGTTGGGAAATAAAAACTTTTGGTTAGACGTCAGATAGTCTACAATAAGAGACACTTTGTGAATATCTAGCAATTGAAAAATGCTCACGTTTGTGCTAGACGTCCATTAGTTATCTTTTCAAAACCCTAACTCTAACCCCACACCGTAGTCATCAGTTCTCAGCATACTTGATATCTCAGTGAACAGCTACCGCTTGCGAAATGCATGACCTGGAATATCACTCTGCGGCCTGCGCAGATGGCGTGAAGTCAGCGATTTCGCAAGTCAGAAATTTCGCTTGACACCGGGCCGAGGCCTGGTATTTGCTGATCCCTGGTTTAATACATGCGAGTATGCCGCGTGGTGCAACATTATTATCTGGCTGGAAATAAACAAAGAAGTGCAGGAAATGGCTGAAAAGTGCCACATCGGCCAAGAGAAAACCCAACTACCACAACGTGCCCTTTTACCATCAAGATGAAGGAACAATACTTTAGGAACAAGTTTGTGTTGACCTTTGTGAATACAAATGCTAAATCGTATCTTAACGCTATTGATATTTTTCAAATTTAATTGAGGTTGATGTGTTAACAAACTAAGTGATAGGCCTACATCGTTTGAACTACCATTTCGCTCAATGCGGTATCTCTCGTGATTACATTATGATGGTGCTAAACAGTGGTGGACTTAGGGTTGCGGGCCCGAGGCAAGGCTGAAAAAGGGGCCCTCTAATGACGTCATCATACTCCTCCAACCGTGATAAGAGCTTTTGATCAAGCCTTGGAAGAGGATATGCGGCCACTCAAGGATACGTTCCTGAGACTACGGCATGACTGACATAACAGAAAATGCAAAAAGTTATTCATGATATACAACTTTGAAAACGTTGAAAGTTAGGAAGACAAGACTAGCAACACATAGCCAAAAAGTTGAGTTAGCAAGTTGGCATCGTCCCCCCCTTGTCTAGTTATCTGCCCATTTCTCTGCGTTCACCTTGAATCAATAAACTAGAAAGTGAAAAATTGGAAATGTAGGCTACTTTGCTGTTTTATAATTCATAGTGCAAAAGGTATATTTTTTGATGTCGTTACTTCTTCAAGGCGTAGTTCAATTAGAGTTTATCACCTTGTGTTTGTACTGTAAAGCTGGACATTAAGGCTTTGACATAAATTAGCTTCCAAGTTGAAATTCTTCTTTGGGGTAAGTTGAACCATCAACCATTCATTTCGTGCAAGTTGAACCATGGTTCAACCTACCCCACTTGATCCAAGTCGCTAGTTGTTTGTTTAGTTTGGTTACTGTTGCTTTTAATCATTGTGAATTACGTTATAATTTCTGCAAAACAAATGCCAAATCTAACAAAAAGGTAAACAAATCGTGCTTCTATTTCGGAAGATGTTATGACAACCGTTTCAAAAAGATGTTATGACAGCCGTAGCAAAAGGCACTTCAATTAGAGGAGCTGCAAGGCAATATGAATTTAATCGTCATGCTTTAAAACGATTCTTGGACCGAAAGGGCTCGGGAGCAAAATATCTTTATGGCTATGGTGCTCTCAGTGGTAAACTCAAAATATTCAGTTATGAAATGGAAAGTGATTTGGCGACACAAGTGAGGGAACTATCAGAAAGGTTTCATAGCCTTACTTCTCATAAGTGTAGTAAGCTGGCATATGAATCAGCTTTGCAAAACAACATTGCTATTTCCAGTGCCGGATTAAGGTAGCGCGGTGCCTGTGGCATTTCAAGAGCGCGGGGCCCTAAGTTAAAAAACACATCAACGACTGCTAAATCATAGTGTATGGGCAAGGCATCCATGTTACTAGATTTACTCTCTGCATGCTCTCTTCAATTCGCATCGTGATATGACAGTCTGAGTGTAGGGGAGATGTGGGACCAATGAGCCATTTTTTACATTTCAGGTCATAAGTCGTAAAGTTTAGCTAGCAAATCTCTAAGATTTAACATGAATAACAATCATCTGTCCCTCTATCCACATACAAAAAAAACAGTAGAATTTAATTTTAAGAAGTGAGTGAAAACTTTATGTGAAAAAAAATTTTTTTTTGGTTTATTGGTCCCACATGTGTGGGATCAATGTACCATCGGTGTGGGACCTTTGAACCACCTCTGAGAATTCTGTCATATTCAACTGCAATACAGCGAATTCTTCAAAAAACAGAGATTTCAACATAGCCTCTTGCAAGATTTCTCGTTGCAACGCAATTTATACAAGGTAACGATTTGCAACGAAAAATGTAAGTAACGAAATGAGGCGGGCTACGATGTAAGTACAGAGATACGAATTGGATTGTCACCCTGGGTTGGTTGTCACAAGTTTCAACTGTTTCTCAGTCTCAAGCACTTTTAAATTCTATACTGAGATAAATCGGCATCAAATCTCGAAGCATCAGAAAGGCGCTTTGTGAGCTGCAACAGATGATGGCTCTGATAGCACACTAATAATTTCCGATCTTCTGTCAGAGACAAACTTCCCTGTCTGGAAACACAAAGCCGTTTCCAAGTTTGTTAAATCTTTTCAGAAATTTAACTTCAAAGTCATCACCATCATCATCAGGTCCCCTTAGCACCAATTCTACAAGCATTTTGAACTTTCCATAATTGGGATAAGCATTTACACAGCAGTAACAACCCACCTCAATAATTTGGTCCGAAGATCCGCTCAATACACAACCAATTTCCGGCTCTGCGACGGAGCCATCATTTGCTGTGTCGTAACATCGCTCGCATTGCTAGATACGGATAGCTGACGCCTCACGATTTTATACGCATCTTTGGCTTGTCTTCGACTGTGCGTGAAAACTTCCGCTGAGATCAGCCATGTCCAACTCGCGGGCAGCATGTGGCCCAGTCGAAGCTTTTTTGCGGCCCAGTTTAGATTTTCGCTGTAGTAAAAGTATCCTATATACTGACAACCTTTCATTATTTTGATAATCTTGAAGTTGACATTTTTGACACATGTGGTCTTCAGCGCCAGTTTTACTAATTACTATTGCTGTTAGGATTCGAACGCTTTCAGTACCTTTGCTTAAGCACAGTAGTACGGAACATCTCAGCCACCTATGTCCAACCCAAATGGCTTTTTGAGCCAAAAATTATGTCACTATCTTAACCAGGGCCGCACATTGAATGACACATTAATGAGGGCCGCACATTGAATGGCTTACTTTGATCTTAGCAAAATAAATTTAGCTTAAAATGAGTTCTTCGTATGCACTGCGCTAAGATGCCTCGTATAACTGGGGGAATGGATGGCGAATATCAGCAAAAGTCTATTTATACGTTTGGCAATGCATCTGTCTAGTAGCCATCAAATGTTTCCTCACAGAACCACGGCCTTATTTTTTGGGTTTTTGGACCTATATCGACGTAAGATACTAAGCCAATACTATTATATTCGGAAAATTTTCGCAGACTAATTTGATTCTCCATTGCATCGCTCAACGCCTTATTGAGGCCTTCTTGATAAAAAAATCGTTTTTTGCTTTTACTGATTTTGAAAGATGGCGTGTCTATGCTAAAAACATTAACAATATGCTAAGGGACCTTTGAACCGCCGGGTCATTGATAACGTTCTCACGTGGTTCACTTCAAAGGTCCCTTCCGACGCCATTTTTGCATCACGTGTCATAACACAAAAGTGTACAGTATCAATTTTCAACTAACTGCAGTTTCAAAACTCTTTCCTTGAGCATATTACATTTTCAAAAAATTTTTCGAAACAAGCTCCTGTCATTTGCAAAAACAAAAAAACGAAGATACCAAAATTTTTCTTTCTTCATTCAAAATTAAAATTAGGCGATAAAAATTGATTTAGCAGCTATAATTCCTCTAAAACACATACGGGTGACAAGAAAGCAATCTCAATATCACTACAACAACCACAAGAACCCACGCTCACTAGGTGACGAGAAATAGCCTATGATCATTGGGCCCACCCCGGTCAAAGATCCCACATCTCCCCTATCGTGCTTATCGCCAGTGTTGCCAGATGATTGTGACCTAAATCTGCAAAATGGTGTCACAAAAAGCTGCTAAAAATCTTGTCATAAAATTTCAGCTGAAATCTGCTAAAATTAGTGAAATTCTGTTAAAAAATCTGCTATTTTTAAAATGATTAAAAGAAACCTATAAAGTTATACAATATATTAGTTTGTCGTCTTGCAATCGCTCTTAATGAACATGGGCTGAAATAGCCGGTCTTGGCCACTACATTTTTCGGCCTACAATTTTCCTTCCGTGAACATTTTGAGCAAAGTATTTGCAGCTCACCTCGTTTTTTTTGACACACTGTTCTTGACGACCTCTTTCAAATGGTTGCATGTTTTCATGCAGTAGAAAAATGCTCAGCGATAAACAACCTGAGCATAGCTTCGGCCCTAGAACAACTTTTTAAGTCTGGTCTTTGTAACTTAAAAACTTGGTGTTACATCAGGCGGCATGCAAAAAGTTCTTTAGTCTTATCTGAGTGCTTTTGCTACCAGTTATGCCTTTCAAGCTCACAATATTTCGTTATGATTGCATTTTTGCAAACTTCGCAAAAGGCTTTTCTTGAATCAGCAGGATAGGCACTGAGCCAACTTTTAAGTTCTGAATCTTGCAACCATATATGTCGAGACTTTTGGCAGCTTTGGTTTACCAGGAAGTTTTTACCAGACATTGCTACTTACTGAACCACTTGGAAATATCCTGCCGTGGGATGAAAACATATTCTACCAATGTTGTCTTTTAACCTAACGCGCTCACTAAGCACACAAGCAAATCATTTAGGCTTCACCAAGCCATCTAATAATAAAAATTCCAAATAATTGCAGGCAGCTGGATGTGCTTTGTCAGCGCCGTGGGAACCGCCCCCCGCACCTCCCGGCCGGGGGGGGGGCCAGCCATGTCTAGGGGCCCCGCCTCAGTTGCAATATTTTTACTGTTTTA
>Ga0210059_1000914_pt1 | contig 42006 bp, 33 predicted proteins | sample Ectturendosymbi2_FD_188042 | JGI IMG/M metagenome (GOLD analysis project Ga0210059, IMG submission 188042) | Ecteinascidia turbinata endosymbiont from Florida, USA - Sample 2 (SPAdes) (version 2) | ecosystem: Host-associated > Tunicates > Ascidians > Unclassified | place: Key West, Florida... | reverse complement strand
CTACCTTCCTGTAGAACACATTCCTTGCATAATTCTTTTTTTCATAAAGGCTCAAAACTCTGGAATTCTCTACCCACTTATCTTCATAATTTAAGTTCACGCCAATTCTGCTCCAAAGTATCTGATGTATTCCTTACCAAAAAAACTAATGCTTGGCATTTGCACGGTTGCAATACTAACGCAACTGCTATCTTGTCTATCTTGTGTATGCTTCGTTTAGGACATAGTAAATTGAACATAGATGGCCGCTACAGTCAGATCTGTCAATGTGGTGCTATTAAGACTGAAGTTCACATGTTTCTTGAGTGTCCTTCCACCTGTGCGTCACGCCGAATGTTGTTTACAAATGTCTCTAAGATTCTCGCCGAGGAAAACGTGTTTTCCTACTCTGAGTTTGCTGCATTGAATCAAGCTGAATTGGTCGAAATAGTTCTCTTCGGACACCCTAAACTGTCTAAAAGTCCGTCATTGCGCTTGTTTAAACAGACGTGTCTGTTTTTGTCCAGAAATACACCCTTTTAATATGACCTCACCGTTTGACACGTTTTCTGTTTGTACTGTTTTATTTGTGTGTATGTGTGTCATTTTTTCGTCTGTGTTAGTCTTTGCTTTGCCAATGAGCTCTTCAGGCCTTGGCCTGCCTTTATTGGCTGTTTGTCAATAAATTCAAATCAAAATGAAATATGGTGAAGGGGAAGTATTGAGAAGGGTATGAACAATTTAACCCTGGGTTAACCGCCACTCTTCTACCCTGAATCTAGCCAAGGTGTCGAAAACGACATCAAAGCATTCACAGCAGCGTAAAGGCAAACAATGCCGACTTTACTAAATTTAGCAAATATCGATCCCCACTAGCATGTTTTTATATTATTAGAGTTGACGAAAAATGCATTCCGATACAATACTTCAAATGTTTCATAATTGTAATGTGTGAAAATGATCTTGGCACAGTAATGCAAGTCATAGAGATACCATCAACATGAAACATTTTACCGAAATTTGGAAACAAAACTGCAAACTTAATAAAAACATGAAAACACGTTTTGAAAACTTGCCAACGTTTCGATAGTTGATGCAACTATCTTCATCAGGGCTAAAAATGAAATGCCATGAGATTCGAGCACTGATGTTTTGTAATGTGTGCGCTCCAGGTGGCACCGTGCTGATAAAAACTCAGAAACCTTGATTAAAAGATAAGGCGGTAAAAACAACATGACGATGACTAATCAAGCGGTGGACAGCACGAAGGAAATTTAGAAAATTATGTTGTAGACTATTGTAACAAAAACCGGTAAATGTCGGGGAACAGGTTCGATCTTTTTTCATTCGTTGTGTCTTTGTCGCTATTTATGTGAAAAGATTCGATAAATCCGCGCGTGTAATAGTTGATTCAAAGTCTAAGACTTTTGAATTATCCCAATCCATTATGCGATTTACTGTAGATCAAACGTGTGTTGCTTTGAGGCACTTTTGTCGAAACTGCAAACTTTTTACTTGTTTTCTAAACGTGAGTGCTTCAAACACCTTTGTATTTTGCGTAAGTTATTTTTGAAATGCCAGCAGAACATGTTTTCCCACGTTTGGTTCTTGCAAGTGATGCACATGCACCTTGTTGCACCTTGCTCGATGACATTTCCTATATTTTCGAGGAAGATCTAGGTTGACGGAAGAGGGATTGCCACAACATTTACAAGTGAAACTCTTTTCGTGTGCAAGCCGTCTATTAATTGAAGAATGAATTTCCGTCTACTAAATATTTTGCCAGTCTACGTTTCAAGCAACATCTTTCCTTGATGCCATATTTATAGGGCTTCTTTGGTATAAATGTAATGACAGAACAACGTTACTTCAGAAGCATCAACTGCTCACCCACTATCAACGAAAAAGTTCACCTATCGTTTCACTGACACATGCATGCGAACATCTGGAAAACAGCACCAATTGTTGCAAATCGATCTGCTCCTTCCCCAGTGTATCTTCGGTTTGGTTTATCATCAAATCTGAGATACTTCAGGAAAGCAGTAAATCTACCTTGTGACATTGTTTCTGAAAATGTCGGAATACCGTAGGTTTCATTGTACATGAAATAAAGTGGGTGATTTTTGCCGTACAGTCCCATGGCATACTGAAGAGCAATAAACGACTCTAGTTCATATACGCTCAATCCAGAGTGATCCTCGTCTCTGTGAGCTTCTTTGTTGGTGTGTTTGACAAATGAGCGAAGAATCACTTTTGGTATAAAGTGCTTCCATGCATCGTAGGTACTGTAGTTCCTATATATTTAGAAATTCGTGTAAGTGCACCGGTGGTAGGTATAAAAACGTTGTGTCCTGTGGTTCTTACTACCTATGATGATAAAGAATATTTCCATGCTCCTCTGTTTCTGCCATGAAGAACGGAGCTTGCAGCCAACACACTGTGGGAATTTCTTGTACATGCATTAACATATTCAATACGGCTGTTCACTTCGTCTGAATTGGTGCACAGCTGGTGTGGTCTTACAATGGCAGGTACAACTACATCATTACCTGATTCATGTTGCTGTTCCTCATCATATATGTCATCATCTGTACACCAGTCAAGCGCCACATTAGCAACATCATTCGCAGTCTTTAGAATGTTTGACAAAACGGCAAAACAACCAAACAAGTTCAGCTATAAGAAATGACTTTACTCAACGCACTGTCTAAACGACCACGACCTGAATACCTGTACAACGGTATCGCCAATATATAGGCAGTAGAACCTGACAGACGACATTTAAGTCTAGACAAAACAGCGTGTTTGCCACCAGATTGTAAACATCAGTCGGCATATGAAACAATCGACATATTTAGGTGTGAAAAAAAGCACCACGAGAAACAAATTACAGTAATTAGATTTGGCTATCACCAAGCACTGGGTGTCGAAAATGACACCGTAGTAAACGACGGGATACTTGAAAACAGATCAAACCTTCGGCTTTAAACGCTCATAACTCTTTTTATTCTTTGTCATTTACACCGAAAATTGGTACGAATTTTTGTCATACCTACCCACATTCGTCCAGAAAATTTCAGACATATTGAGCAAGAACCTGTTGAGATAATAAGTTTTACATCCAACCACCGTATTAGGCCTAGGCTACAAGACTTTTTCAAAAGCACTTAGGTCCAAAGAGCTGTTGTCTGTAACACCAGAACTTTTTTGTACTGGCTTTGTTCTAATTAAAATTTACAAGAATGTTCCAATACCAACAAGCATTATCCATGAAAGTTTGAAGTCATTCCACCAAGAACTGTTGGTGTTATGAAGTTCTACATTCAACAACATTTGCTAGGCCTAGCCCAGAAGACTTATTAAAAAAAAGTTAGGTGCTAACAATTATTGAGTAAAGCACAATACCACAAACATAAAACATAATCGCACCAATCATATTTTTTAAAGTGACGCGTTGTTTAGGAAAAGTGAGGGGAATATTTGGATGCAAATGCAATAAGATTCCGATTAGTTTCAAAATTGCAGGAGAAAAAACTCTCGAAATTGCTGTCTTTGACCAGTGGTTACTATAAAGGTAATCACCGCTGTTACACACGCCTACATGATCGGTTTTGATGCACATTACGATTAGATCGAAATTGTACGCAACCGTGATGAACAATCAAAGTCCTGTGTTTATCGTTAGTGCGTACGTACATCAAGGGTACACAACCTAATTGCAACTGAAAAAGCACAATTAGAGTCTTGCGCCCAAAAGAAACATAACGAAAAAGAATCTACAATAGTCAACGCATGAAGCGAAACCAGTTAGCGTTTGCCGGCCGCATTTGACACAAAGATTCTTGACCAATAAAGTTCTCGAAGCGTTTGTTCTGAAGTTATAAACGGACGCTAGAGGGCGTGCCAAAGTTTACGACAAAAACCCTGTTTTAAATCGAAGTATAAATGAACGCGATCCAGCCGCTGTGGCAGCCTGACTGACATTCCTCTGTTGAAACTGCTGCAGTGAAATCTACGCGTCATAGAAGATGTGGATGTTATGGTAAAACAGCTTCAGACGAAAGCCCAGGGTATGAAAAGAATCGGAAATTGTAGATCCAGCTTTGGCTCAATGGAATGCTTATTGCGATAAAAGACAGCATTAACAATTTTTTGCCATTCTGAGATGAAGAAAGCTGTTTAGCCGAAAGTTTTGAATGTTTAATATGAATTCGTGCTTGATTACAATTCACCGGAAACGGTGCAAAGACCAAGGAGATCCAGAGAAACGTAGAATGATCAAAGCAGTATTGTGATGTAAGCTCGGTTGGTCAGCACTGTGTATTGACACCTTCCGCGATGCCATAAGTGAAGCAGTCTACAGACCGATTTCTCAACCTTTGCTCTTCTACAATCTCACCTTGTGATCATTTTTGGAACGTGGTGTTGCAGAGATTTAGAATTATAACTATAACGACACATCAAATCCTGGGTGACATCGCAAAGAGAAATTCTTTTTTAAAAACGCAAATTCCTTTTCTTTTTTTAAAAACAGGTCTCTAACAGCTGTGATGGTAATTGTTTTGTGCAAAAGTAGATGCGACGCACTGTTAGGTCTTCGCACTGTTAGGTCTGGTACTCGCCTATTCTGTGTGTCTTCCTTCTTTGCAAACTGTGAATGTAACATCGCTTAAGGCGGTTTGAATTCGCATTATTGTTCATCAGTGAAAAGTAGATTTCGTTTGTAGTCGTGCTGTGCACATCCAGAATTAAGCGACCGAGCGAAAAACTTATAAGCAGCTGATAGGCAGCAACCGAGTACCAAGGCTAAACAAGCAGAAAACAATCATTTACTCTGCCGTTGGAAACTAAAAGAAAATCCTTCCTGCCCATGGACCATTTAGCCTTGTGGCAACCAGCTTGCAACATGAGCGACATAAACATACAAATTGGTGTGCTATGCGACCTTACTAGTCAAACTGCTCAATTTTTTGAACTATTTCATGATCATGTTTAAATATACAACAATCTCACTGCTGAATCGCGTAGAGGGTGTCCTGCGCGAAAATATGATGAAAGTGGTTTTTGCAGATAGCTCACACGATATGCTGTCCCAAACATGTCATTAGGCTAAATTTTCAATATTTCTTCGACAACTTCGTCCTCTTTTTCAAGTTTGATAACGTTGCTTAGTTAATATAACACCATACGGGCTAGGTTAGAAAGTTTCGATACGATTTGTTGTAGCTAGCAGACCAGATTGCAATTTTTGATGTTATTTTGGGAAGGTATCCTGCAAAAAATTTTCAAAATACAGGATTGTTCCGTATGCTATTCTGCATGAAGAAATATGATTCTACAATAGTTTCTCTCTCCTAGCCTTCAAGAGGTTTTTACGACTGGTTTCTCACTAAATTGTTCAGCCATGGCGCATCATGGAAAGAAGTAGCTCGAGAACATTCAGCAATCAGGCCTTTTGGTAGAATCCGTTTACTTGCAAAGATCATTACGTTGTGTCTTGAAGGATCCGTGCTTGAAACGTTGTACTTTTATTTGAAAAATTCATGGAAAAAAACCCTAACAAGCATAAAAATTCGATCTTATTTCACAGCGTGTTGAAGCTTTCTCTTGATGCAAAATGTTTTACACGAAAATTACTAGTGTTCTGCTTGTGTGTTTTGCAATAATCAACCGGGGAAAAACCAAGGTTAGAATGGATTCTTGTTCGATTCAATGTGGACACGGATCGGAAACAACCTTGCCAGGTCCAGCTACTGTCAGGTACCAGGGTCCACCAGGGAAACGAGGTCCTCGAGGCCTTAAAGGAAGCAAAGGAGAATCTTCAAACCAGTGCGATTGTGCCACGATTCATGGGTTGGCCACAACAATACAAAAACTCCAAGTGGAATTAAACAAAACAAAAAGTAATAGCACGGTTTGGTATGATGGTAAACACATATTTGATATTTTCGAGCTCACCACTCATGGCAGGAAATGCAGTAATAATACGTACTTACACCTTACGTTTGCAGACGTAGTTTGAAAATACGTTGGTATAATGCTTTTTTTCCTATTTTAGCCCTTATTATCCCTGTTCAATGCAAAACCTTGCTTTCTCCTTGCAAAACGTTTCTTTAAGGCGTAGTTGTGTGCTCTTGAAGTGTAAAGAAATGGATCAGAATTTGTTCCAATTGTTGCGGTGATGAAACAAAACTGTATCATTTCTTGTAAGCAATGCATGAAGTTGCTGTAAATTCTTGTTGTGTACAGTATAGACACAAATATCGAAAACACGTTATTTTATTCGACTTTTTGGCTCAGTCGTAATCAATCTCCAGGAAAATAATATATATTGCTTTTAAGATTCTAATCAGACAAGTACTTTTATAAGAGCATTGCTTCAGCAATTTTCAAGAAGTTTGTGTTGAAAGTCAAAAATATGAAACACACTTAACTGAAACAGTTGTTTTCGTATACATTTTGTTCTACAACTTTAACCTGAAAGTTCATGCCTGTTTTTTTCACTTAAAACAATACATCTCCTATTTAGTGTCTTAGTGAAGAAATTTCACTAATGAACACAAGGATTTCACTTCCGGTTTCCCTTTAAAAATTGTGAAATTTAAACCAATGTGTTTCTTTCGTACAAAGAAGTTGCAACGTTGCTCAGCCAAATCTTCATATCTCCACGAAACCCTTCACTAATATAGGGTAGTGTTTCTGCTGCAGAGATGTCTACGACCATATGCGTAAGGTTATTCTGAAAAATGAAGATTATGAGAAATGCGTTTTGTTATGTTTAATTGATATTAAGTTTAGTTGATGAGTTGCAGGATGTAAGCACGGGCATTTTTCACCATCAGGTGTCCCTACGATCGTTCGTGTTCACGATTATGTTCTTTCAAATTTTTCACGAGCCCATTATGTAAACATCAGGCAAACATTGCTCGCGTGCCTGTAAAAATTTCAAGAACGTTGCTGACTGACACAAAGTCTCTGAAAAGCAATCAGAATTTAAGAAAAACAAACTCGGTAGAGATCGGGAAATACTATTGGAGGAATTTTGAAATTACAACGCACGGGTGGAAAAGCGCGATGTGGTATTTCTACCCACTGACTAAATTCATTCTTTTGGTTCAACTCTGCTCTTTCTGTACATGTTAATTTATTTTTCCCCAGACCACGGTCTGGTGGCCCTGCTTGTTTTGCTTTTCATTTGTTTCATGGAAAACTTGTGAAGTTGAATTCACAGATAATTTGATATGTTGGGAGAAGGTGCTTTAGTTTTAGGAGATCGGTTGGTGCGATGGATAACTTTATCATATGTTAAGCAACACTAAAGGTTCTATAAGCAAAGTGCATTTATGCATCGTGAAAGCACATTTGAATCATGGTTTGCAAGTAATTTACTGTTTGCATGAACAGTGATGCAGTTCATGGCTCTTTCGGTTGTACGCCGGTAGGTGTAGCTAGGCCGTAACGAGGGGGGCAAGGGGGGAAGAATTCCCCGGACGAGGATTCACTATGGGGGCGCCGGATAACTGCAGGGGGTGCCGAAAAATCCCAACAATGTCACAAGTACATTCTTCAATACAGTACATTTGGTTCTGAAAGACCTCGAGTTCAAAATGGGACGACAAACTTCCTTCTTGCCCCGGGCGCCATCTAACATAGTTACGCCCCTGCGTGTAGCAATTGATTCTGAGTAGCATATGATAGAAGATTCTTTTTGGATTGCACAAAAAGTGTGAGGAATAAGAAAAAATGAAAACATTTCCATTTCTTGCATTTCAGATGCATTGAATCCCAGAGGTTGCAATAACGTTCTTCCTCGCTATGAATCAGATCAAGGAGGTGTCTACGCAATCTATCCTTATCCGGGAGGATATTCAGGTGTCCAAGTATATTGCGATCTGAATACCGATGGTGGAGGATGGATTGTGAGTTCTACGAAAGATTTTTTTGCATTTAGTTGGTTAGGCAAGACAAAAGAACATCAGTTTATACAACATCACATGACAGGTATTTCAGAGAAGGATGGATGGTTCGGAAGACTTTTTTCGGGGCTGGAATGATTATGTCAACGGTTTCGGCAAGCTCGACAGAGAATTTTGGCTGGGTAAAGTCTTACGATGAAGTTCTTCTACTATTGCTTCGAAATGTAGATTTTTGCAAAATTAAGATTAAAAAAGTCATACGCGTCTTTCTTTAACTTTCTGCGTCCGTCGTATTTTGCTTATGCATGTTCCAGTGGCTTCTGAATTTTGAACCGTTAACAATGTTAGCAGATTGTGGTTCATCTACTGGTAACATAAATTTATAATTCGTTGGTTTTACCTACCAACAGATCAACCTAAGATTGATAGCTTTTGTGAACTTAACGGTTACAAATCGTGTGAATTTTCGGGTAACGACAGGGAAAAACAATTGCGTTCACTGTAGCTTTCTTGCATATTCATCCGACTCCTTATATACTTTTTAAAGTATCTTTATATATTAAACAAAATAACAAACATGATTCACCTGTGATTTACAGTAATCTGATTTTGATGTGGTGTTGAACACTCCTAATTCAGTAAATCATTCTCCAACAGATACTGCTCCATTAGCATCCCACAGCATAACCCACGCAATTGGTGAATTGTCTTGTTTAAAGTAGGTACATTATTGCGCAGATATCATCCAAAACTGTTTCAAAAGCAATTTACCCGTGCTGTATTTCGCTAAACGAGACGTACATATAAAATACTGAAGACTATTCTGCAAAATAGAAACAGACGAATAGAGAATTAATAAATGTAAAAAAGGAACATCAATTTTATTGTAAAACTTTTCAAATCAGTCTAGGTCGTTGGAGTTAAATCAAGGTCAAAGGACCAAAACAGAAATCTGTTTCCGTTTCCGCATTTACACAGAATGCACCCAGTGCACGATCAGAATGCACAAAGCTATTGTATTGCGTAGTGCTAGTAAATGTTTCCGATTAAATATAACGTGAAATCATCCCGAAGCAGAATTTCAATACCACATTAGCATCTTTAACAATTTTTTCATGAATGCGTTAGAAGAAAATTTATTTTATTTCATCTGTGTCTGATTTTGTTTGGTTTGGTTCTCTTTTTGCTTCATTTTTTTATCTTTCTCTGCTTACCTGTCAAATGTTATATTGCTTTCGTTTGTCTTTAAACCACCAACTTAATTGACGTTCTGATTTCCTGATCTTTCGCTGCTCTGTTAGTTCATGATTAAGGATAACATCAGTGTCAACTGAATGTGTACTGTTGTTTAATGTTTCACTACTTAACTCTGAATGAAATCTTTAGTTGCTAACTATTGAATGGAAGCATTTCACAGATAAGAATCAGACATTATGATCTTATCGCAGTCTACATTTCGCTTGCGGAGTAGGCCCGCATCTTCAGCTCTTATTAGTCGGATAGAGGCGTCTTCAACTTTTGTTTAGGTTAAATAGAAATATATAACTCTGGTTGCAAAACTTTTGCATTGAAGTTATTTGGGAAAATATACATTTTTTGCCAATGGCGTAGAAGGCGGGAGGTGCGGCAGCAGCATCTAAAAATTAGTTTTTTAAAGTAATTTCAACTCTTTTCACTTTTGTGCTTAGAATCCCTAGCTTAAAAACTTGGAAATATGGTTTTGGAGTGAGTATATTGATAAAATGATTACTCAAATGCTTGTATCAAATCCAGGTTGCTAAACTACCAATGTGTTTGTCTTGAAATCAGGGATTTTGAACGTGAATACTTGGGTGAAATTTCCCCAGTCCCTGCACTGCCTGCCATGGGCGTCCGAAGGGGCAAAACGGGGATTAAGAACTAAAAATATCTAGAAAATCTGAAATCAACAGCTTAATTCCAATTAATTGATTTAATTCGTGCAATAAAAATTTATTTCCCGGTATGGCACTCACAGTGCACAAGAGCCAGTTTCACTGCTCTGGTGTGATTAGAGTTCACTCACGTGCGCTGCGCTACATTGCCTTCAAAAGCACGCCGGGAAACTCGAGCAGATTGTTCTACCGTTGGTCTTCATTGCGTAACAATAACCTGGCAACAAATGTGCAAAGGTTTACTTCAAGTTACGCTTGTAGGTGCTTACCCCATTTGACTGTTGAACGCAGACATTTTGGCAGGCAGCCTCATGCCGGAATGGGACAGTTCGGCGCCGCCGTTTCGGCGATGGATGTTTCGGCGATCGCCGTATCGGCGATGGACATTTCGGCGATGAAATGTGAAATGTGTTTTCTTTTGGAATGTCACCAAAGTGCAAAAGTTCGCCATGCCGTCGTCTGGGAAGCGTGTAAGCGCAAGAGTCAGTCTAGCACTTGCCCCAGATCTTTCCAATTATGCTGTATTTATTGCGATTCATGATGCATACCGTGGACTTGAAAGCGCCATTACTGCATATTCGTACACCGATAGGCAAACGATGGCAAGAAAGTACGATATATTCTTAGATTAGCTGTGAAATGCAATCAAAATGATACCTACGTGAAAGATAAAGCAATAAATGCTCTTCAGGCTTAACTGTTGTGTAAACTCACAAATGCCTCATGCCAGCAAAAATAAACGTCACAAGCCATATTTCTTTACACACGTGGTCACGGTCGCACTAAGTTCTTCCAAAATCCTGACGGACGGGAAATTACACTGGCCACTGGCCATCAGGATGACATCAAAAACACTTAAGAAGCAAACATCCTTTGTAGTCTAACCTTCAAAGTATTTCAAAACACACATTTTTTTCGTATAAAACATTTGCGATCACCATTGCCGAAACGTCCCGTCGCCGAAACGGCTCGTTGCCGCAACGGCAGCGCCGAACTGTCCTAGACCGGCCTAATGCAGCGAGACGGTGGCTGATGATAGCGGTAAGCCACGTCGGTTTAAACTGTGTGAAAAGAAGCATGAGTGAATCTGTAGGAATGCTTCCACATGGAAGGTCGGTTTAAGGGTACTGTAGGCCTAATGCTGTTTTCTAGAGAATGGTCTATAATTAGGTCGTAACGAGGTTAAATGGCGACCAGCCAAGAAGCAAGTTTGATGCCCCCATATCTGAACGTGAGGTCTTTCGGAAGCAAATGCACTGTATTGAAGAAAGTACCTGTGAGTGTGACATTGCTGGGATTTTTCGGTGCCCTCCGCAGTGGTTCCGCGCCCCTATAGTAATTCGCCCCCTGGGGAATTGTTCCCCCCTTGCCTCCTTCTTTACGCCCCTGCCTATAATTTTGCAAACTAAGCTACAAACTGTAATAGAAATACATACATGAAATGTTAAATGAAAGAGATTTGCAAAAGAGGTAAATTGCTTTCGTTGGTGTAATCGGATATTTGGTGGAAAATTCGGTAGTTTCATTTGATAAAAACAATACATCTAAGGAAATTGAGCGCCGAATTTTTCCAGGGCCTAAGGCTATAGCCTTAGTATCATATGGTTAAAATTCAAAACCAAAAGACTCTGTGACGCAAGAAATAGCAGTGTGATGCAAAAGACGTCAAAAGCAAAACCAAGACCGCCAACCCTGTCAAATTCGCTCTTTTGGTTTTGAATTGCTAGCATTGCCAAGTGTTGCTTTATTTTTTGACTGAAGATGGATTAAGAATAATCCGAAACATCTCATAATAAAACATGTATAGTTTTTTTAAGGCTTTTTTGGTGTTGATGAAACTGTTAACTCTATCCCAATTTTATGCTCCAATGATCAACTTCAACATTCTGTTGGTCAATAAAGTCACTCTGCAAAGTCTCTGTTTCCAGTCCTTTATTTTCATTGCGGGACGACAGAGAGCTTGTTTTGCTGTTATTTTTTGATATTTGTTTGACCGGCCCCGTTTTGGAAGATTGCCTAGTGTGATGCTTACGCACGTTTGTGGCACAAACAGTCCCAATCGGCGAGCAAAGGGTCAGCCCGGAGTCGTTAAAATTTTCTCAGACTCCCCAGGTTGAAATTCCTTCCGACTCCTCGACTCCGACTCCACAGTTCTGATTATGATGAAAGCTTTTATTAGAAGGGACTTTATCGAAATAACTGCAAAACTTGGAAGTGCCTGTACCTAGTAAAGGTGTTCAGAGCGATTACCACTGAAGGTAATAGCTTTGTAATCACTGCTCACTGCTGAGCAATAAAACAGCGGGTGTCTCACTTAATAGTGATTGGTAATAGGTTTTTGAATTAGACGTCTACTGGTTACGGACGAAGGTAAGGAATGACACTAAGCCCAGTTTTTTTATTAAGCCTATCTGACAAATTTTATCTGAATGGGTCCGCATCTTAAGAGTCCCCCGGCCAGTGTTTACAGAGTTAACGCACGAAGCCATTATATTTTAAAGAGAAATTAAACTATAACTTACACGTGAAGTGAACAATGAAACAATCTTTACGTTACTGAGATTAACTTATTAAATTTATTAGTATCGCCTACTATAGGCAGTGTATGTACTTTGTTTTGGTTAATGAAATATAAACATTAATAAATGTTTCCATCTGTAGACTAGGTATCCCGCCATCACTTCTTTAACTGAGCACCGCAAAAATACATTTTTGTGTCTTTTCGTTGATCCCTAAAATGATAAACAATTAAAGCTAAGTGGTGCGGCTTACCGCAGAGTGAAAACCAACAGGGAAGGAAATTCGACAAAAAATGCTGAGTCCATAGATGCATAAGTAAAGAAGAAGAAATAGGAAGAGTAAATGAGGAAATTGGCAAACAAGCAGAAAAAGCAAGACCCATAAACGAGAACGAAAAACGAGACCTATTTCAGTTTGTGAGTGCTTGGATTCTGATGTCTGAGATGTTTTGAAGTTCTTTGTATCTTTACTAAAGAGGAATATGAGCTTTTATTTCAAGTTTTATCAGCAAAATTTGAAGAGTGGAAAGAGCGGGACTTTTATGGTCGGCCCTGGGCGGAACTTAACCTCGCTACGCCACTGCTTTTTACTGATGACTTTAAACAACAATGCGTTTACGTTGTTACGTTCACTGTTGAAATTTAAGTTACTTGTTGCGGAAACGTCTGTTTTGCCAAAATAGGTCTTGAAAAACTTCACCGAATCACAAGCAGTGGCAATTACGAATTGCGTGTTGATATGGAAGACTTTGAAAACAACACCAGATACGCTAGACACGAGTGAGTAAATGTTTTTTTTGTAACGAAGATGTTGTGCGAGTTGAAAATTAGTTTCACAGTTTGTTTTTATAATCTGAAATTCTTCATGATATCCTTTGTTTTGAAAAAAAACTAGTGTGTTTTTGTCGCAACTTTCACCTTTGTGAATATAGGATACATTTCTTTGCTTACAGCTCATGCAAAGTTTGGTAGCAAATACCAAGCATGAGAAAAACCTAACACATGTACCGTGTAGTATCATTTTTGAAAAAAATTATAGCTGAATAAACAATGTTTTACTTTAATTCTGCGATAGGTAGTTGTTAATTTTATAGTAGGTTTATATTTTGGAAACATGGTGTGATGGATCGGATGCCGGTCGGTGCTTAACTGTCTGGACTTGTTTGAATCAAACTGCAATGTTGGTGTTTCAGTATTAGAATGGCGATTTGTGTTATCAGGTTTTATTGACTTAAAAAAACGGCTTTTCTCAATCTGCAGTAAGAAATGGACAGCTAACCAAAAAAATGAAAAGCACCTTCTGTTTTGAAAATACGTTTTATGTGCCCTGCTTGGGTCAAGCCAGGGCTTACTTGTAAAACGAAACCTATTGAGGCGACACAAACACGCCAGGATTCCTTCAGCAAAATGCGCAATTTTTTATTACGGGTTTTGATGGCGCTTTTATAACTACAGTGGTTTGCAACGCCACGACAGAGTGCTTACAAGGTCTGGTATCAATTGATTGTGTTTGTTTTGCGTTCTGGATAGCAGTGATGTAGTCGAGACCGTAATCTCCGAGACCGAGACCTGGCTGAAACTTCGAGACCGAGACCGAGACTGCCATAAAAGCCGAGACCGAGACCTGAAAGCTCCAGACCGAGACCGAGACTCGAGACCTCACATTTCTCTGATGGTAATTAAAGCTTACTCCTTGAAAAATGCTGCAAAAAATATTTGAAATGTTGCCATATACCAAGATAAGGTGTTTGCCCTTGCTATGCTTCAACAGATTTGTTTTTACTCAGAAACGTTGGTAAATTGTCTTGTTCGTTGAAAAACACTACTAACCATGCTGTGTAAGGACAGGACGTAATGCCCTGATTAAGCTCCTATGTTCTGGCCTGGTACTCAGGATTGAAGTATGTTATTTGACAAGGTGGAAGAGGCGAATCATTTCTTTTTATTTTAAACAACTCGATGTAGGCGAGTATATATAGCAGCACTAATTGTAGGCACACTCGATGTAGGCGAGTGTATATAGCAGCACTAATCAAAACAGTAGCTAATATTCAATAAGCTAATATTCTGCACTGACACTCAAATTTCTTCGCTACATATTTCGCGTATTTGGACTAACAAAGCTTTGCCATTTTTTGTAACGTTACCTGCAACTTTCCTAGTTCTTTTCTCCTCACACGACAAGAAATTGATTTAGTTTTCTCCAAATATCTAGAATCAAGAGGTGATGAATTTAGAGACTTAAAAAACGAAAGTACTGCTTTGAAATTTGAAAAGCAAAATTGTAACTTGTTTCATCCATCCAAACGTGCTCACTCAGTCCAAAACAAGTTTTAAAAATTTTGCCATTGGTTCCCTTATTGACGCAAAGAAAAAAATATTTAGGCCGATTGGAGTAATAGACTTTTTGGCACGAATTAGGTTTGCACTTTGAACCAGCGAGTTAATGACCCACCGCATGCTCCACTGCAGTGACGTAGCGATGCTAATTGTCGCGTGGGGCCGACCATACAAGTACTTTCTCTTTCCACTCCTCACATTTGCTTACAACAAAATGAAATGAAAGAAAATCATGTATCATGCTTATTATAACTATATAGAATAACAAACTATCTTGAACATCACAGTCAAATGCTCACAAACTGAAAAGGGTCTTGTTTTTAATTCTCGGTTATGGGTCTTGCTTTCTATGCTTATTCGCTACCCTTCTCATTATTACTTTTCCTATTTTTACTGCCTTCTTTGCATAGCCTATGCATGCATATACGGCTACATAAATAGCATAGTTGCCACATGCCAGGCTTTGGTTCAGCGGAAAATTTTTTAATTTTTTTTTGTCATTTTCATTTTTTTGTCATTACTTGTGAAACAGTTGGGATCGTGGATTAGATGTGTTTTCCGTGGCAACCACGAAGTGCACAGGGTTAATAATCCCTGAAGCAATTTCGGTTTGCTTTTTTGCCTTACTTGTCAATTTTTTTACAACTGCGGCAGATCTTTTGTAGGTAACCATTGCCTTCGTATTGAAGATTTTTTCTTTCTCTGACAGAGAGAAAGTATTAGGAGATGCTTTCGATAGGCAATGTTGGGCTGCAGCATGCTGTAGCACAAGCACACATGTATCAAACTGGTGGCCCGCAGGCCAAATGTGGGCCGCGAAGCTTAAATTTTAAGCCTCAGCCCACTTAGCTTTTTTGGAACAGTAGTGGTTTATACCTGTGTACAAAGGCCAGTGATGGTGTTTGCCATGTTATAACTTTGTCTCTCTTTCTTCAAAAAAGATATTCTGTTTTCAGGCTCCTGTCACTGCAACATAATTATTATTACGTCACAGTCATGCTTGTTACGCATTAACGTAATTGATTGTGGAAGAAAACTTGAACTCAGGAAAACTTGATCGAAACAATTTGCTTGCTTCTGTGCATCAATGTGCAACCCCATCCGATTTATTTTGTTCTTTATTTTCTTTTCTTAGCTGTTTACTCCAAAATTTGATGTTAGAATGCTTTCATTTCTCTCCCACTACCGAATCCCTGTATGATGATGAGTAAAGGCCTTTGTAGTTGGGGCGTTGTTAAAGTGTTTTGTTCCTCTCAATGTGGATTGTGTGCTAACACATATTCTGTAATGTGCTATCCGCTATAGCTACGCATTTGTGTACTCTTGTATTATTCGATTGTGCTTGTCATATGGACCACGAGTCTGCGATGAAATAAACTATGCATTACTTAGTTGCATACACACGCTAGTTTCAATGTGCAGCAATGTATTCAGTTTGTTTGCAGGTTATTTGCGGTCATGCAGACAAAAACCACATTAACACTTAACAGTTACAAATGGCCCTTTGAGGGCAAACATAACGCTGATGTGGCCCTCAGTGAAAATGAGTTCGACAACCTGCTACAGTGTAGCAGAATGAGCGAAAGTCGAGATTAGCGTTGTATCTGACTTGCAGTGAAATGATGTACCGTCTTCCTGCTGATTTTATAGCTATATATATATTTCCTAGATTTGCTATTTCTTATTGTCAATTTTTTTTATTCTGACGTTTTTCATAATTCCCATGTTTTTACGTTAAACTGATTTTTCACAACTGTTCCGAATTTCCGTTTTAGCTCCCTCACTTAGAGATTCGCAACACCGTAGGTCGGTTAGAAATTGCAGAAAGGCTGTAAAGGCTAGCAGCACGTCAGAGTAGCTGATCAGCCATGACGCATTAATTGCTCTTGGTGCAGAACTCTTATAAGCAAAACTTTTTCTCAAGAGAGTTCCGAGGCATTTCTAATCTTTACAAAGTCGGCATTACGCAGAAGAAAACCTCACCAGCGTGTTTTAACAGACTGCTTAGAAAAGAACTCCGAAGAAAAGACCTCCTTTAGTTTGGCTTCTCGTAAAAGAAAGTTGTTTGGTACCAGCGCCGGATTTAGATGGTGGGGGGCCTGGGGGCCAGGCGTGGTGGGAGTCCCCATGTGCGGATATAGAATCTTTCGGTATGGGATGGCCAATGAAGTCACTAGTATTTCCACGGATCATTAATGTCGATGACGTAATCTTGTGACGTCACATATGTTAATTCAAGTGTAACAAAACTTTATGATGCAACATGATAATTGACAATGATTAGCGATTTGTGAAACTGTTGCAAAACTAGTCACCAGAAGCATCGTATTTTCTTTTTTTGAACTTTTGCTTGAAAAACGTTTCTGGTCGATCCAACGTTTTTATCATCTCTAAACGTCAGTCCTCGTTCAACATTAAATTTTTCGGCAGAAACCAAACGTTGCAGAAGCGATTTCCAATATTGTTGGCATTGATTGAACTGACTAGCTAGCTCTGTATCAATTCTTCATAATGATTACATCTGCGACTAAACGTAATCGTGGCATCTTCATGCTCCATTGATTGCTCGTGGCTCCTCAGCGTGCTTTCAGTCGCAGATTCCTTTTCTAATACGGAAATGCGCACATTTAGTCGTATCCGCGCACATCAGTCTACATATGAAACAATAAACACAAGTTTGTGAAGGAGAAAAACAAAGCCAGCTTCTTTCAATGACTTCAGGTGCATTTCCGTGATGAGTTTCTGTCTCTTCTCTGTTGTGGAACATCATGTTGCAAAAATAACTTTTCGTTTTTCAACCAATATTCCCGCATTTTTTCCGGTATATTGGATGACCTGAGACCGATATATTTGCATCCAGTGATAGCGTCAGCCAACTCATCTATCGTGTTTTACGATGATACTTCTTGACGTTCTTCTGTTACTGCACCGCTGGTTAAATTAGGTCTGTTCTCATCGCTACGTAGATCTAAGTCTGTAACAACATGTTCTTCGATTTTCTGTCCTCTTACAAGTTCCGCAGAAATGTCTCCGCTGGACTTCACCGCCACTGTAAAATAGTAACTTGAATGTTTCTTGACTTAGTGGCAACTTCTTCCTCTCTCATTTTTGCCTCTTTTGCTTTTTGATGTTTTTTAGAACCACTTGGATAAGCTCTACACTTTTCCGTCCATGTTTATTTAATAATTATAAGCTCAAAAGGGCTGCCATATTTTCAGCGCAAAAAGGAGGACAATTTGCGACTGTCACTTACCTGAGTGTATTACTTACACTTAACAAGTCAAATAACAAATAGGCCTATTAATTAGTTTTAAGCATTGACGTTAAACGTCCAAAGTAGACAATGGTTCATTTAAAACACACAAAACAAAATCCTTATTTACTTAACCTATTTAGCCCATGAATATTTTGCAGATTTCTTAAATTTCTTTAAAATGTAGAATCGCCTTTTACACTTTTATGAAACTGCTTGCATGAAAGATGTTTTAAATTGCACACCAGCTTTAGACTAGAAGCGTGTTCAACCAGAAACGATTCTTTCTTTTTGGTTTGTGGCTGCATCAAAGAAAAAATCATTTCACATTAGCATAAAGAGCCATTACGTTGAAGTAAAACTGTGCAATCTCTGTCAGTTCTTGAAGCGTTTAGTGGTATTGCAAGCTGCAAAATATTTTGCCCATCTTTCATGTTCCATCATTTTACAATGAATTGCATTTTGTTGATGTTCTTTTTGAACGAACTCAAACAAGTTTTGGTATTGGTTAAACAGCTTACTTCAGCTTCATCAATAGAAACGTTTCGATCAAGCAGATACTACTCACATGGTTCATCATTTTCCCAATTAGTTGTTTGCAAACCGAGGAATCTAGTCAAAGCATTTAAATTCAGCAAATAAAGTGGTCCATTTAGCCAGATGTGAAACACAAGGCTTGTACAATACAGTTACATCTGACTTGAATGAATCATAGTCATGATCCTTGCCTTCACAGTGGCGAAACACGATACAACCTCAACAAATGATGCTTTTGACTTCTCAATATTCTAAACTTGCTCAATAAAAGCAACCACAAACGATTGCAAACGTCTTAATGTGTTAAACAGAATTCACTTAGAGAATTTCCAAAAAAACGTTTCAGAACAGCAGTTGGCTTGTCGATGAACATGAAGTATGAATGTGAAGCTGGGTACATTTGAAGCATCCTTTCCAAGCTGCGATAAAGTGAAAGTCACCTAGTTACTCTGTGAGCAATAAGTTTTTGGTACTCAATATCCACAAAGTCCCAATAGTCTTTTCACTCTTCTTTGCGAACTGTGCAAATGCAACCAAATGTAATTCACTCAGCTTCAAAATAATTTAGTCCTTTTCTGAAAAAAGGATACTTCTATCTTATTCTTCATTTTTCAGCATTACTGATTAGCTCAGGGGTGCAAAATTTTCTGTGAATGTTAGTAGCGTGAGGAAATTTTTAGTAACACCTACATAAGCTTTACCATACAGCATTCGTATGCATAAAGAGTAAAAAGCAAAAAAAACGTTTGCGCGCTCAAGTTTTTGATCGGGCGACGCGAGTGCACGACCGTATTTTTGCACCCCTGGATTAGCTATAATTACTAGAAACTACTACACTTAGCTATGTGCAATACGCTGATCACCGTATCATGGTTCATCAGCAAAGTTAGTACAGTATAATGATGTCAGCAGTCCGAACTCTTATGCCAAGGCCATTGAGATACTGAAAAAAGATTTACCACTGTTATGTAATGATTAATGTGAAAGCATTCCAGCCGAGAATTAACTCAATCAAAACGTAGATTAATTAGACAACTCGCAGCCGTCCCATAAACTAAGCTACGCCACCAGCTCGTATCTTGTTGCAGTAGAGTAAGGACACTGTATGCTAAAACAATATACCACAGCCAGTGACGTAACTGACGGGAGGCAGAGGAGCGAATTACCCCTCCCTGGCCATCTAAATGTGAAAACCGGACCGCCACCTTAAGTGGTATTTCGGTTTTAGTATTCGTTTGGTTTTCAGTAAGTTGTTGTCTATTGCGTTTTTCGGATTATCCAGTGATTTAGGGTTTTAGCATAGCTATCCGCATCCGGATTCACCATCATTCTCAAGTTTTTTTCCGAGTGTTAGCTAGTGGGCCCTGTACAGTGGCCTGTGGACCCCTTTCAGCTAAGTTTTCCACCCTGACTCAAAGCTCTAGTTACGCTACTGGTTATAGCCATGTAAAACAAGAAATGCAAAAAGGAGGATATTTTGACATTTTCGAATGTCCTCGGAGAACATTTCATTTCTCATGAAAAAAGTGTACATGTACTTCAAAAAGAGGACGTGTTATAGCCATATCTACCAATGCTGCTCATATGCGACCTGTGCAAATTTGAGTAAAGCAGACGCAAAACCTACCAGAAACGAGTAGAGACGTAAGCTAATGTGCTCTACGTGGCTTGGGTTTGCATTCAGCAGATTCAGATACCTGACCGACTTTCAGGAAACCAATAAGTGTAATATTTGTTTCGTCACAAATTATCAAATATTCTTCAAATGAAATACTGCTGTTTGGCCGACCGATAATAATAGCGTCTTTAAACAAACTTTCCTCCCTAAAAATGACTAAGTGAACGCACATGTCGCACATATGGCTGAACACAAGAACATGGTGGGGGCCCTCTTTGGTGGGTGGGCCTGCCCCTCACCTTAAAACTGGCGCTGGTTGGCACTCTCCCACGTCTTTTGAATATGGGTTTTCATAACAAAACTGCTTGCAAAAACAGTTGAAAGACAATCCTTAGAAAAGTACTCCTAACGTCTCGTTGCAAGCGTTGCAGAAATTATGCGCTGCGGTTTCACTGGTACACACTGTTTTTATTGAATGCAGTACAAATTTTAAACAGGGTAGAGGGCAAATTGCTTTCTCCATAGCAACATAACAACAAAGAAAGCTTAGCCACTGGCCGCTTTGAACGGTTGAATTTTGAACAATTACTTTGTAAATTCGTTTTTTAAGGAGCTCCTGCTTGTAACACTTCATACATAAAATAACTCATGCAAAGTCTCGAGATTAAGAGCTCGAGACCGAGACCAAAATCCTTCGAGACCGAGGCCGAGACGAGACCTGAGACCTTCGAGACCGAGACCGAGACTCGAAAAAACTGGTCTCGAGACGTGTCTCGAGACCGAGACCAAGTCTCGAGACTCCATCACTGCTGGATAGTTCCCACAGCTCCTCCCCCCATCGTGAGCCTGGTGGGAAGGCTGCGGTACCAATTCACAGTCTTGGTAAGACCACCAGAGAGTCAAGTACCACATCTACCACCACCGAGGCGGACGCACTTACCACCAGGCCACGGGCAGGTCAAAAAGTGCAGATACAATCTGCAGGAAAAAGCACAATAAGTTGGCAACTAAAAACAACACACTCTTCAACATAATCAAAGTACAGGTCTGAAAATGGCACGCTAGACCCTGGTTACAGTATGCGAACGCCATCCTCCCAAAGCCGGCGCACTAGCAATCAGCGTCTCCACAATTAAGACGACGAGACGATGTCGTGAGAACACACCTCCACCATCTCCTCCATTTGGGCATTTGAAACCTCTACCAGATTGCAGTTAGACAGGCAATCAATAACAGCTGTGCACAAGGTAAAACTAAAAGAAAACGCGAGTATTCATTTACAGGAGTTTTATCAATCCTTTTAGGTTCGTGACCCGCTTGTTATTTTCACTCAACTTACGAACACGCTCCAGCGCTTTTTTCAATGCATAAGATATTATAGTCAGTATGGTTACCACAAATTGCATTTCCAAATGTGCAATAAATTGCCGAAAAAATGGAACGAACTTTCATAAAATTGCAACGAACTACCACAACATTATCACCACAAAAATGCAAGGAATTTCAACAAAACGGAACGATTTACCACAAAAATGTATTTCATAACATTTAATTTCAAACAACAATTGAATTTCACAAACATTTGCAATGCGACGGCTGACTTTGCAATCGTACCGGTATGCCCAACTTCAAAATTGGGGGTTGAGTGTTTGGAAGTGCTAATCTCATGTCATCCTCGACCTTCCTTCGATTTCATGCCTTCGCTTTGATGCGATGTAGAAATCTAGAACTGAAAAACCACCCAAGCAGAGACATTTTGTGGCAACCAAAGCAGTATTAGAAAAAAACAGTTCAGACAGTTGTGAGTATGATTCACGCGTAGCTCAACAGAACCGAGAAAGTGGCATTTCATCAGAGATGTCACGTGCTGATGTATTATTCCGAATATCACAAAATTGGTCCTGTAATTGATTGGGAATATTAACTAACTAGAGAACGGACTTCGTACAAGTGCAGTTTCTTCCTCCATGGATTCAGGCAAATGTGGTTGGAACTCAATCCTAAGGGATTGGATGTGCTCTACTGTAGATGTCTTCAAACTCTCATCATGTTCTTCGGCTTCTTCAACAACACTTGAAAACTTCTCCAACACAGCGACGTTTCACTGCATTTTGTGAGTGTCGGTTTTGCAGCCTCTAAGAGAATGCTTGCAGAGACCGCTTGCAGCAAGTGAAATTCACTGATGGACATCAAAGAAATATTGGCAGATTGTTCCAGAAATAGTCTGTAGTATATGGTTTTGCAAAGCAAGGAGTCTTGTGCGGCGTTGTTGCTTTATAGCTCCGTATCAATCTGCACTTGCAAATGTTCAAAACGGTGAAAATTAGACGCCACAATGAAAACGGCCAATATGTGAATACATTCAGGAGGTAGAAACTGTGGTATTCAACATCGTAAAAATTCCTGGCGCGACTGAAAGGAGTTAGGCAATCGGCCATGTTGAAAGTAAGAAGGCTTGTTGCTTGTAAACGCCAGAGGGCATGAGTGTTGTAAATGCTCACGTTCATGACATAACACATTTTTTTAAAGAGTCAAAAGGATTTATACGTCCTTTGGCATATGTCATGTTTGCATATACAAAGTTTCTGCAAACATAAAAAAGAAAGCTTACTTAAATACGTAAGGGGCACGAATACGATTCTGACGTGTTGTGGAATGCGCGTGTGATTTATCATTCCGTTTCTTGTGTTCAAGGGTATTTCGCACGTTCGTGATCATTGGATGGTGCTTGCGTGTGTACTGCAGTGCTTCTCCTGTTTGCTCATCCGCCGTTAACGCATTATGCGTTGGTTGGTTTAGCGATCGGTCGCAGTTCGGATGTCAGTGTAATGTGTCTTAGTTTTTCCTTTATGAAAGACCTGACCTTTTAGTTGTTTTAAGCAACCTTGATGAACTGGCCGTGTTGTGTTGTGTTCATAACAATGGAAACAACTAAGAAGGATCAGGGAGGAGAGGCCGGCACGCTGCGCTTAAACCACAAAAGCCTAGAGTACTGGATATAGAGATCAATAGCCCGGCGTCAGTGAAAGAGTGGAAACATTGGAAGACCTTTCAGAACTACGTAACAGCCTACGAGACTGAAGGCGCGAGACTTCACAAGCTTCAAGTACAGAAGACGTTTTTGTCGTATAAACTGTACGAATACATTGATGAATGCGAGACCCATGACAGTGCTATTATAGTTCTCGCCAGTGTATTTTTCAAGACTACTAATAAATTGTTTGGGCGGTACGTGCTTGCCACGACCAGGAAGAAACTAAGCCAAACCATGGACAAATATTTGCAAGAACTCAAGTCGGATCAGTAAGGATTGTAATTTTCGTGCCTTCTGAAAGACCGAACATCGTGATGACTTCATTCGGGATGTGTTCATTAACGGTATATTGTCCCATCCCATACGCCAGGGCCTCTTTATAAACGAAAGTAGGCTCACGATTGACGCTGCCTTTCAAACAGCCCGCTCATTCGATATTGTACAGAAAAACTTAGAACCATTTGTTTGTTCTGGTCCTTGCACGTCAACGGAAACATTCCCACAAGAAACGGAATGATAATTAACCACACGAACATTCCACAACATTCACCCCTCCATAAATGAACCGGTTGACCATATCTGTCCTGGGCATACCACGAGTACTTTGCGTGGAATGACGCAGCTCCGTATTTGCGACATCGCTAAGTTAGAACAACCATAATTCACGTCATTCTTTCCTAACGGACTCGACGCAGTTGGACCGCTATCCTCGTGATGCTCATTGCTCAAGGCAGGGGAATCGATTACTACCTCAGTAAGAGGGGCATCTACCTCAGGAACAGGAGTATCTAGCGTTTGAGTCTGAGGACAAGGCGCTATGTCGCACAGAGACATTCTGTTCTCGTCTACTGCGTTGCGTGTGGGAGTGAAGACGTAATACAACACTATGTTCAATGTACAATGTTCTACAATCTTCATACAAAACTTTCAGAAATTGAACAATTCTATCATAGGTCTGTTTCTTCGACGCGACGGCAAGCAGTAGTGATAGGCAGTTAATTATTATACGCTTTTTTGATCGCCGTCTATACAGCGTTCTTGGAGATTAGGGGAGACCGGGTAGAGTTGTTACGATTTTCATTTAAATTAAGGTAACCACCAATGTACAGTAGCTGCAGAAAAAAAATTTGTAGAAGTTTTGCTACATCCTTCAGCTAATGAACCCAACAAACAAACCAAAAAAATTCATACGCTGAGAACTTTTATTGCATGAAAAGTGAGGTGGTGTCAAGTGTAACAATTGACCCCATGGACGAGGTATACTGTTACACACCATGGGGCAAGCTGTTACAAGAAAGCAAACATGAAATTATTGTAGGAATAAACCTTATAATTCAAATGCAGCAAGATCTCAAAGAAATGAGAAGCTATACGCTGTGATAAGGAGCTAATCATTCACATTTAAATGCCATTTCTATTACCAGGCATAGTTTTCCAGCTACAAACACATTCAAGTTCAAAACAAGGCATGCTCAAAAGCTGGAGGGAAACGAAGGTAAATGTTTAAGAACACAATCAATGCAATAAAAAAGCTCAGTACGCACTTCACCCACATATCACCAAGGGCAGATTTAGGGTAAAAGTCGCTATAGACTAAAACATGGGCATCAGGCATGACTTCTTTCTTTTCTGCTTAGCAGACGTGGTCCTCGTGGTATTCTACAAACGTCTGCAACTCTTTGATTCTATTAACAGCTCAGGAGATAATGTCAAGATAACTGAATGAAGTTATCGCGACGATGGTGTTTTTTTAACTTTTGGGCCGGCTTTGGGATGAGGATGGATCATCACTCGTGCGTGTCACGACAACTGGTGGCATCCTAATTTTTTCTGGTGGCACACTTGGTGGCAAGTTTTTATGCAGCTAGAACAAAAGACACAGGATATTTATGTTGATACACTGTGTAACAACTTGCCCCAAACGTGTCTTGAAACACTCATCGACTATGTCGTAGAAAACCGCATAGATATAACTCATAATGTTGCTAGCACAAGCAACTGCACGGAAAACACTTCTAAGCAAGATTAATGTAACCAAGTGAAAGCCTTTCACAGCAGCTTGATAACAATTTTTTGCCAGCCCTAAAAATTACTTGACATACCCTAAAACACCTAAATCTTCCTAACACAGCCCTAACTTGTTGAAAACCAACGTTTTTTGCAAGCATGTAGCTTTTATATGTGGGAATTGCCTATGTTTCTTCCAGCGGACAACCGTGTTTTTTGAAGAGGTTATGGGGTTTGTAACAACTTACCCTTGTAACAACTCTACCCGATCTCCACGAGATGAAATCTTCGACCCTTCGTAACCAAAAGCTAAACACGCCAGCAACATCAGGTTGTTCAGTTTCAACAGACAATTCTCGAGGACGGAGTAATTGCTTACCTGCTTTTGCTGAATAAATCGTAACAGACTAAACCTATTGCGGCGACTCAAGCACACAGGGCTTCTTTTATCAAAAATCGCAAATACAATCTGTAAAAAGCACACTGCGTTGGCAAGAATTATTATTGTATTTTTTTTGGCGCTGTACAACAATAGAGTTTTGTAGCGCCAGGCCTTAACTGGGAGTGTTTTTTAGATTGTTTTGTTTGTGTCGTGGGCATACGCCAACACATGTGCAGCTGCAGCTTCGCTGTGCAATAAACTTTGCAGGTTGAAATCGATGTGTAATTTGTCGGTTGTGTGTTTGAGTTTGCTCCTTTGGTGGGTGTATTTCGGACACTGTAGAAGAAAATGTGTGACCGTTTCTGGGGATCGGTATTCTTTGCATAGACCATCCGGGTGGGGACCAATTCGATGAAGATGGAAGTATAGACTGTTGTGTCCTGTTTGTAGGCGGAAGAGTATGGGTGAGTCGCATGAACGAGGTCCGCAAGTACCGTTCTCAATGGTTTGAAAAATCTGTTTATAGTGGGCTACTTTGGGACTGTTTGTGCATTTATCATTCCAAACTGCAAAACTGGATGTCTTGATTAAGGCATACATGTCCGGGAGACTGAGAGGAAGGGTTGACTGTTTCCGATGTATTTCTAATGGAGTAGGTATAGGCGGGTCCGAAGTTGATATTTTTGCGAGTTGGTCGGCGGTTTCGTTGCCAGGTATAATACTGTGTGCAGGTGTCCATAAGAATGTTATTGTGTTGCTTGAGGTGAGCAAAGAGTGATTGAGCTGAACTATTTTGTTGGCAGTTTGATGACGTTTCCAGTTTGGATGTTGGATAGCCCTCAGCGCACTGAGACTATCGGTGATGATTACCACTTTTTGGATGTGATTGGATGAAATCCAATATAGTGCTTGAAGCATGCCATAGAGTTCCGTGCTAAAGACAGAACAAATTTTGTTTAGTTGTGTTGAGTAGAGAACGTTCAGGGTTTCTATATATACTCCGCAGCCAGTCTTATTCGCAGTTTTGGAACCATCTGTGTAGATATAGGTGTGATCATCATATACGTAATTTAAATGCGATGAGAAGAAAGAACGTAGTTTGTAGGATTTGTATGAGCAAAGTTATATACGGCGAAATCTACTTGGGGATTGAGGACCAGCTAGACGGGGATGTGTGCGGTATAAATCAGGTTGGGCTTAAAAACAGAATTTGGAGCAAACCTTTTTGTACTGTAAATGAATTAAAAGAACAGAAAGTGGATGAGTCCAGAAAGCGCTCTTGCCAACTGTCAAATATGAGTGTTTTAGTCGGATGTTCGAGGAAGGTCAGAAGATGGGCTTTGTCTTTCAAGCAGAGTAACTCATGCCTTATCTCCACGGGCATTTCTCCACAGGAGTGTTGCAGGCAGATCGTTGGGGTGCTCCTCATAGCACCGGTGCATAGACGGAGAGCTTCAAATTGAACTTTAAACAATGGGGCAAGTGACGTTTCTGAATAGAAAAAGTATTCCTCCATTCCGTACTCGATGGCTGGTCGAATGATTGATCGATAGATATTGAGGAGGGGACGTTTTTCGGCTCCCCAGTTGATACCTTTTAGAGAGACGTAACGCGTTCATTGGTTTCAAACATTTGTCATTGACGTGTTGGACATGGGAGGTGTATAAGCCGTTTCCTTGAAAAATAACACCCAAAAATTTGTACTCTTTTCTTAAAGTCAGAGTGGTGTTTTGGAAGGTTAAAGAAAGTGAGCTTGGTTTCCTTTTTTTGTAAGGAGAATTGCTGCCGATTTTGACACAGAAAGTTTAAAGCCCCAATTTGTGCACCACTTCTCGACTTTAATTAATGAGTCTTGACATCTCTCGAAGAGGTGTTCAATATAAGATCCACTCTTCCAGTAACAGAAGTCGTCAGCATATCAGGCGGAGGAAGATGTGATATTGCCCGGAAGATCATTAATTGCAATCGTGAAAAGTAATGGACTGAGAATGCTACCTTGGGGTGTTCCGGTGTCCAGTTGTTTAGGCATCGATAGTGTGGAGCCCACTCGCACTTGAAAAGTGTGGTTAGATAAAAAAGAGATGAATTTGAGCATTCGGCCATTTATGCCTAAATTTATTAATTTTGCCAGAATTACTTTTTTGCGTACCACGTCATATGCTTTTTCAATGTCGATAAAGACAGCGAGTACGCTGTGGTTATTGGCCAGATACTTTTGTACAATATCATGGAGTCTTAGGATATGATCAATTGTTTTCCTGCGGTTTCTGAATCCGGACTGTTGGCAACTCAGTTTGTTATTGTATTCCAGATACCATTTTGCCCGTCGGACGATGAGCTTTTCCATTAGTTTGCAGACGTTACTGGTGAGGGATATTGGACTATAAGGAGAAGGAAGATGTGAGGGTTTCTTGGGTTTGGGGATTGGAACAATAATCGAGTGGAGCCAAGATGGAGGAAGATCGGATGATGCCCAAATGCCATTTAGGAAGGTCAAAAGAACATGAAGCGATTTATCGGACAGGTGTTTAAACATTTCATATCACAAATTATCTGCTCCAGGTGCCGTGCTTTTTGTGTCTTTTATGGCCCATTTTGGTTATGACAACAAGAAGCAAGAATTTAAATGGGAATTTTGTGGAGAGGTTGACAAATTAACGAGCTGTGCTTCCGAGCACAAGTTCTGGAATGATGTGTTAGAACCTGGAGGGTTGGTTTTGCTGACAGAGTGGAACTTTTGAGCTAACATATTTGCCTTGTGTTGGTTGCTTTTAGCAATGATTCCGTTTTGTTGCAAGGACGGTATATGATAGCAAGATCTCTGTCCAGAAAATTTTTTGATGGTTCTCCAGAACTGTGTCAACAGTGAGTTTGATTTTAATGAGTTGCAGTAATTGTGCCAAGAAGAGAGTTTTAATTCCAGGATGATTTGTCTTGCTTTAGCTCGACACCGCTTGAAAATTATTATGGCTACTGGAGATCTTGTGCGTTTCATGCGGGTAAATGCGTGTTTCCGATTTTTTATTGCCTGTTCGCATTCTTTGTTCCACCAAGGTACCAAGATTTTTGTATATCGTTTGGTTTGCGGAATGAACTCTTTGGAAGCTTCAAGGCCATATGTTTCGAAGAGTTGGTATGAATGTTCCAGCGTTGGAGAAAAGGAAAGTAAAGTTCTATCACACATTTCAGCAAATTTGGGCCAGTCGGCTTTGGAAAAATTCCATTTGGGAAGGAATTGGGTTTCTTGAAGGTGTACTCCGTTAACTGTTGTGTGGATTATAGAGTGATCGCTGCCAAGGAAATTATTTGTTATCTTGGTGGAGCAATTTGAAGCAATTGAGTTGGAGACGATTGTTAAGTCAAGGAGGCTCCACAATCTGTGACTGGTGAGAGAAAAATGAGTTAGACTTGAGGAGTTTAGTGTGACGTGGTCGTGGTTGTCCAGCAATGAGACTAAAACTCTTCCGTTAGTATTATTTTGTGAACTACCCCACATGCCATGGTGTGCATTAAAATCACCGCAAAGAATGAGCCTATTCATACGCGAGAGAAATTCAAGGTTGTTAATATCCAAGAAACAGCTAGGTGGGTTATACACGTTTATGATGGAATAATGTCCTATTTTTATACCCAATATTTCCAAACCGTTGGCTGGTGAAGGGGTTATAATTTCGGAGAAATTCAATGCATTTTTGATACAAATTACTATACCTCACCCCTTTCCCCGATGGGGAGGACGGTCCTTTCTTGGCATGACGTAACTTGGAATGATTGGTTGTTATGTACTAGTGAGGTGCGTTTCCTGTAGGCAAATTACGTCCGGCAGTTCGTCAAGAGTGGAGAGGTACTGCTTAATTTCGGGTAATTTATGGAAGATGCATCTACAATTCCATTGCATTATTTTAAGAGACATTATGATGTTAGAAATTTTTGTTCTGCGTCAATCGGAATGCCCTTTTTTCCGCCAGAAACTCCCGTGATGATTTTAAAGATGTCCATTGGTGTGTTATTATCTTTGGCGATGATAATTTGTTTGATGACATCTGCTAAGAAAGCAAGAAAAAGAAGTGGGTTACCTAACATTGCGCCCGAGTCTTCTTCGTTGTTTACAACCATTTCTTTATTATCAAGATAAGCGGCCCTCATGGCCCGTTACTAGGGGGGTCTGTGGGTGACAGGATTAACGCAAGGTAAGGTTGGCAGTGGAGGGAATTCAGAAGGCTGCATTACTCGCCGTGTAGTGACAGTATTAGCAGACGTGTATTGTCTGCATGCCTCAGCGTATGTAACTTTGGAAGTAGTTTTGATGCGAACTGCAGTCTCTCGTTTGAATCGTGGACACTGCTTGTCAGTTGCAGAATGCTCGCCTTTACAGTTTGGGCACTGTTTGAAGGAGGCGGTACAAGTTTTCCAGCCGTGCTCTCCGCCGCAATTGGAGCATCTTTCTTTTCCCCTGCAATGATTTGCAACGCAGCCATATCTATTGCATTTAAAGCATTGGAACTGTTTAGGGATGTACTGTTTAACTTTAAACAACATGTAACCTATTTTAACCTCAGCCGGTAATTCTGTTTTGAAAAATGGACTAGTACTGTAGTGGAGTCCTGCAAAGTTTGATTGTCTCGTGAACGGTATTTGAAACGCTTCGTGAAGGTGACATTCTGTGTTTTTAAACTTTCTTGGAATTCCTCAGGTATGAGGTTAAGAGGTACGTTATATAACACACCTTTCGAACCTTGTGGTGGCAGCAACGTGGTCGATATGGATACGGATCTCTCGCCATCTGACCAAGAAGTCAAGGAGAGCAGTGTTCTGATCTGTTGGGCAGTTCTACATTTGATCATGAGATCGCCGTTGCTTAATGGAATGGACGACACGTGGTCACCAATGGACTGTTTCAAACAATTATCAATGAAAATCGGACTGAAAGATCTAAGTATTGTGTCCTGAGTAATTCGAACGATAACCGGCTGCAAGTCTGCCGCATTACTGTCGATTTCTAAGTTAGCTGAGGAATCGCTCGCCCTCTTAGCTTTGCGTTTCCTATGGACTTTTTCATGGAAAGCTCTATGTCTATAATAGTCGGACGAATCGAGGCACTCGTCCATCGGTGCAGATTGCACCACGGTGTAGTTGCACGACAATTCAAAACCACGATAAGTGGAGAAATAATCTATATGGAACAAATACACTAGAGACAAGAAACGACTTGGACAATCTCCGAAGAAAAACTTTGAGCTGAACACCAGAGCTGAACACCAATCTCTCGACAACTTTCTCAGCAACAAAACAGTTCGCTCTCCCACTCACTAACTCTCCGAACCCACGGCGAACAAAAGCAAAGCTTATCGAATCCTTCACTGCAACCAAGAAGAAACGCCACACTTCAAGTAAATCACTGTAAATGGCACGCTCGACCCTGTCCCAACCGCCCCAAGCCGTCGCGACAGCAGTCAGTGTCTCCACAATTAAGTTGGCGAGACGACACAACGAGCACACGTAAATCTCCACATCACTTGAAACCAAATATGTTCAAATATTTGAAAGATTTTAAACAAACTTTGCCAAAGAAAATACTGCAAGATAACACAGTACATATTACAAATCCAAGCGGTCATCAGGTTTCTTTGTTCAATTTGAGCAGAGTGCGTTGAGCAGAACTTGCGCAACTGATGATTAAGGTGCAGGAAAGATTCGCAGCCTTTGATCCACCATATTGGTCCCTCTGCATGCATGATCAGTGGCATGGGTGGACCCGAGACGACTGAGCTTCAGAGAACTTGCAGGAACCTTCCAGTAACCCCCACATTTGAGAGCCTGCTTTCGCATGGTTCCAACATGTCGCCACCTTGCCTTCACAGCCGTTGGGATTTTCCTCATACGCCTGATTTGCCAAGAGGCAAGCGCATGGTTTGAGGTATAGTGTCCTCATAGGCATTCCACCGACCAAGTCTGAGAGTCGTGCCAACCCCAAGTAGAATGCACCTTAAAGGCATTCCATACTGGTATGCGTGCCAGCGTCGTGCAGGGAGGAGAAATGTCGAAGAGTTCTTGTGCGAACACTGGAGTTAAACAGGGCTGCGTCCTATCACCTGTTATTTTCAACCTCTTCCTTGTGGCAGTGACTCTCGTCTTCTGTCACATCATCCCTGCAGCGGTTGGCGTTTCCATATGCATAGGCTCGATGGTAGCTTGTTTAATATCCACCGGTTGCAAGCAGTGACGAAAGTACCAAACGACACCATCTTCGATGTGCAATACGCAGACGATGGTGCCCTTCCCAGCCACACACCAGACGGGCTGCAGCAACAGCTGCATGTAATCTCTTCTGTATTCTCTCCTGCAGGAGTGGGCGTTAACTCCAAAAAGACCGAAGTCTTTTACCTTCCATCAGATTCGTCGTCGCCCCCAACATTTTTTATCAGTGGGATCAACTTGGCCTCGCTGAATAGTTCACGTACCTGGGAAGCATCTTTACCTCCACTCATGATCTCTCTGCAGAGATTCAACGTCGTGTTAACCTAACGTCCGCTTCCTTCGGAAGGTTGTCCAAGTGTGTTTTTACAAAAGTGATCTTTCCACACCCACCAAGATGGCCGTTTACAATGCCATCGGCGTCTCGACACTACTCTATGCATGCGATGGATGGACACCGCACCGCCGTCACATCAGAGACCTCGAGGCTTTCACATTCGATGTCTTCAAGCTCTCCTGCACGTGCACTGGTGGGACAAAATACCTCATGTCAATATTTGCCGCAGAGCAGGCACAATATGCCTCGAGACGATACTCCTCAGAAGACAACTAAGGTGGCTTGGCCATGTGATAAGAATGCCTGGAAACAGACTTCCCCGCCGCCTACTTTACAGTGAACTCTCCTGCGGCCGACGCTCGGTGGGGGTCAAAAAAGCATTTTAAAGACCACATTAAGTCGTCCTTAAGTATATGCAGAATCCCTTTCGGCAGACTTGAGGAATTGGTCAGGGACCGAGAAGAATGGCGTGCAGTTTGCGACAAAGGGCTGGCAACATTTGAACAGCAAAAGATTGATGTGGCAGAAGCAAAGCGTATGTGCAGACACCAACAACGCAACCCACCACCTCTAACAACAAGCCGGCAGGGATCCGTCTGTGCAGTACGTTGCCGTGTTTGCGCCTCAGCCTTCGGACGAAGGAGCTGCATGCGCCGACACAAGGAAACTCGCTGAGCAGTGACATCGTCGATCCGACGGACAACTCAGAGTTGTTATATTTCTTGTGTTAAGTAAACGATTTGCAAAACAGGAGACAAGCTAACATATTCTTTGAGGCCGATATTATGGATGGTCACAAATTTCTTGCAAATCAAAAATACAAGGTGAAACATTTTTTGTAGTGAGGAAATTTTTGAGTTTCCTTTGCATAGATATCTAAGAAACATTTTTACTTCCAAATTAGTCCGAAGCTTCCTGAGGTGGCAGTTTAAAAAAATGTTCCTGTTGTGCCACTTATGAAGCATCTGCCGCCAGCAGAACATGCTTTTCTGCATTTCATTTAAATCGTATAACAAAATTTGATAAATTGTTGCATAATACAGATCGTTCGTCGTTGGACCTGGAACAGATTTCGCCATAACCAAGATCGGTTCATACTCCGGAAATGCTGGTAAATACTACTTTAGATTAATTGCAATTGATTATAATTGTTGTGAACCTTTTTCATGCTCCCTTTTTCACAAAATTTGAACGGTGTACTTTGTGTCTTCTGATTTCATGGATGTGAAATTGTAAAGCAATAGTTTTAATCAACTGCGGGAAAAAAAAACGTTTGATTCCAAAATTTTTCTCCCAGCAGTAGGTTATAATAGCTCTTTGCAACATGACGCGGTCCAAATAAGTTCCTGAAGTCACTTCGACTCGTTCATTTAAGGGTTCCCAACTTGTGATACGTGTAACCCTAGGGGTACATTTGCCTATCTGAAAGTTGCATTTAATGTTAGCAATAGAAGGGAAAAATGCGTTTATATATCATTTATTTCCAAATATTTGTCCGAACCCCTGCGGAAGGGTGTACGGGTTTGGGGTTTAACCCCCCCCTCCTTGAGCTTGATACTTTACAAAAATTTATTATAAGGGGAGTGTATAGGGCTTGATTTTTTACAAAAATAAGGGGAATGCATGTAGAAGAATATGCCTATTATGTCAACAAACTTCGCTTGAAAACATGAATATGACGTCGCAAAAAGCGCACACCAAGTACAAATGACCGCCATATGCCACTGAATGAACCCCCCCATGAAAATTTTCCGCGTACGCCACTGCCCCTGCGTTAATTAATTATGAGAGTTAATTTACCATTTCATTCTAGAGCACAATGTTTGTATAGTCCAACGCAGGGTTGGCAACTATTTTTAAAAAGAGCCATTCTGCAACATATTCCAGCAGATATGACCAGTGAGGAACCACAGATGTTGATACCGTTTCATTTTTCATGCAGCTTCATAGGGGCATAGGCTCAGTTGCAGTCAAGTTAAATCTAATACAAATGCAAATTAAAAAATTCCGAGTTTTTTCAAACCCAGACAGAGCCACTGTAAAAGAACTAAAGGACCGCATGCGGCTCCGGAGCGGCAGGTTGCCCGCCCCTGGTCTAACCTTTTACTACGTTTCGCAAGAAATACTAATTACGTGGCCAGCGTGGTATGTCGCCATGGTTTCTGTGTCGGCATACGGTTCTCATTACAGTATCGGTCAACAAACCATCACAAAAAACACATCTACATGGGATCATAACATATTATCCGCTCTACTAAATAATTGAAGAATGTTCCCTGTTTTATTAACTGGCCCTGACTTGTTCAAAGCAGTCTTTCATTGAAGTTTTTTCTGCTGCACGAAGAACTTGCACCATTACCACAAACATTTCTGCGCACTAGAATCTATGAGCGCATTTGGGCAAGTTGTTATGTTTTTCGTTTTAATAAAATCGTATAAAATCGGAAATAACAAAATCTAATTAAAATGGAAATCAAAAGTCTTCAAGCCATGGCCGTCGAAAGGGGGGGGGCAGGTGGGTGGTTGGCTCCGCCTGGATTTTAAAATTAGACATTTTTCTATTAAATCGTTTGGAAAAAAGTTTTTTTTCTTAGTTTCGACTGGCAAAATGAAATTTCACCACTTTTCGCCCTATCACAGTTTTGTCACCTCTGGAAATATCCACTATTAGCTCCTCTGGAGAAATCCTTCCGACGCCCTTGCTTCAAGCTATGTTTAAATTATCAAGCAGTGATGAAAGTAACAAACGACACTATCTTCGATCTGCAATACGCAGACGATGCTACCCTATCCAGCTACACGCCAGACGTCTTGGTGTAAAGTGAAGATATTAGAGCAGATTGGTTTTGTCAATATCTTTAAAGTAATTCAAACTGACAAACTGATACGAAACAGTTTAGGATGTACCAAACAAGTCCTGCTTTAAAGAAAAACTGAAGATGAGAAATCACATAATGAGTAAAAAATGCTGTTAGTTGCTATGGTTATCCTCAGCTTGGGTTCTCGTACGAAATGAATCAACGTTTTATTTGCTTTTGTTATGCAATGAATGGCATAAGGCGAATATCAAGAAAGCCTGAAATTCACAAAACAACTGTAATGCCTCAAAACAGTGTTAAAAAACTTTCTATGCTAGAAACTAGGTAAGCAGGTTAAAAGAGGATTTCTAATCATTATATTGTATGTGCCATACGCTATGTCTTTGGTGACACGATACTGAAGTTTTTCATCATACCTTGCTCGCTTAAATGGGAACTCGCCATCTGTCTATAGAATTACCAAACAGTATTTTAGGTCATGCACTGATCTAAAGCAATAACCTACATTTTACTCAACGAAGCGAAAAAGTGCCTTTGTACGGCGCGCCTTGTAGTGGAACAACACTTAAACGCTTTTAATGTTTAGCCAAAAGTTTTACAACATTTTCATCATCACCAGAAAAGCCTTAAAAAAACATGCATGTTTTAATTTTGAGACGTTTCGGATGATTTTTAATCCATCTTCAGTCAAACAATAGAACAACACTTTGCAATGCTAGCAATTCAAAACCAAAAGACTGTGACGCAAGAAATATTAACAGTGTGACAAAAAAGACGTCAAAAGCAAAACCACAACCGTCAACCCTGTCAAAATCGCTTAAAGTAAAAGCAGTACGAAAAACTATGCAGAAAATGCTAAAACAAAGCCGACGTAAGTTCGTAATCTATGAAAACAAGCCAAGACCAGCAGCAAGAGGCCGTTCACAGAACACTGCAAGCGAAGGATGCAAAAATTTAATTTAACAAATAAGTACTACAACCAGCACCATATATCTACGTCAACACCAACAACAATGCATGAAACATGTATCAACATACGAACTGAACATCAGCCAAATATTTGACATAAGAATCTACGTATTGAATAGGTGTAAAGGAGTGGAAAAATTGTCTACAATAATCTTGCAGGCTGTTGTTCTTGTATCAGAAGTGTCTATTTAAATAATAATTCGCGGCAGTTAAAAGTAGAAGCCAAGATTTCGGGATTTTTCAAGTCCATGAAATGACCTGGATATGTGTATAAAATTTCGCATAAGATTCATGTTTCAATAAAGGTAGAAGACGTGATGCACGCGACAAATTTAGCAATGCACTGTACGCCTCACGCAAAAAGTTTGTCACTTCTTTCATGTTTATATCATTTCATCTGTGATGTTTGAGATTCAACTTTAGCTTTCAATTTAGGAATCGGCCTGACTGCTCGTAGAATTTATTGTTTTTCTGCTATAATTCTAGTCTCAAATTACCTATTTTTATATGTAGCACTACGTCTTTCTCAATTTTTATTTTGTATTTATTCGTTTGACCTAGACACATGGTCCATATGGCAGGGTTTAGTCAAAGAACACAAGGATACAAAAATGCTTAGACACAACACACTCAAATTAGGTGTGAGGTGACACAGAGAGAGAATTCTGAATATAAACAGGCACTAAACAAGCAACGCACCAGTAACTGCTGAATTCGGTAATTCTCATGCAGAAGCGTTAAACATTGGGCGAACATAGAGATTTGTAAAAGGTCACAGACAATTAAAGTGAACGGTAAAAAATTAGGTGAAGATGCACATCGTTGAAATAAAGCACACAAATTGCTTCTTATGAAGCTTTCAAATGTTTTAAAAAACAGATAATTTGATGTGGCCGAACAGTTACACATTCCTTGGGATGTTATATAAAATACCATAGGCGTTGTTGAAGGCACCCTTGGAGGCAATAAATGCCGGACTATGCGTATGCTACTTGCACCACAGTTATCAGTAGGGCCGATTGAAGTCATAAAAGTCATATTTTTTCTGTCCTTCAAGAAGCTATGAAACGAATTTGGGACCCCTATCAAGTCTATAGCAAAAGTTATAAAGTCATAAAAAGTCGTATTTTCCAGGTTAGGTCATAAAGTCATATTTTGCATATTTTCAATCTAATTCAATAAGGAAACCATTTAAACAATCTCATAATATAAGGTGAAACCACTGTATCGCTAGGTCGAAGCTGCATCCTGCAAACTGAACCCACTTTGGCACCTGAAAATATTGGCAAAGACGTAGGTGACAGGGCCGTCGCCAGTGGGGGGGCAGTGGTGCCCGGCCCCCCATTTGAAATCTGTGCCCCTTCATTTCACGTTTGGCCCCATAGTTGCTGCATACATCTAATACAGTATTTTTTTAATTTACCCCCCCTTCCGGTTTTTGGCCCCTCTTTCTGGTTTTTGGCCCCCCCTGCTGCTATATCCTGGCGACGGGCCTGGTAGGTGAACCAAGTTGTTCTGATGAAATGTAATGCACTGCCTAAAAATGTATGTTCTTGCTGCCCCAAAGAAATAAACCAATGTCCATGCATGATTTCAATTTGTTTCAAACCAAACTACTTGTTTTGCTCATGTTTTAATCTGTTTATTTTAGTGGGGCTTCAACAATCCATGGGACTACAATCTCTTACGCCTATTTGCGTTGGTAATGCTTCTTTGTACAGTAGTTATTCTAGTTCAGTCATTTTTGTTTGGTCATATAAAGTCATATTTTTCAGATTGTCTGAAAAGACATTTATATTTTATTATTTTTTATCATAACTGATAATATGAACTCTTACGTCTATTTGCGCTGGTAATGCTTTTTTGTACAGTAGTTATTCTAGCTCAGTCATTTTTGTTTGGTCATATAAAGTCATATTTTCTGAAAAATAAAGTCATATTATCAGCTCTTTTAGGTCGTAAAAATGGCACTAGCTATCAGGCGTACATTGGCATACATTAGGCACGAAACAAAGTGTATTTAACTGAGGTGTAAGCACTGAACAATGGTTCCTTTGAGTTTGTTTGACTACAATAAATTGTTTTCGGTTGTCTCTGAATGTCATTTTTATCCTTTAGTGAGGCATGGTCTAACAGGCCTACCCTAAGACATTTGAGTTGTTCAGCAAAGGTAACATCTATTTAACTACGCAATGCGGTAGACAACTGGTGTAACAAACTATTTATATTTTTAGGCGGAAAAGCTAAACTGAGTGTCTTTTTACACTTAAAAACAATTTCACGTTCAGCAACATAATCAGAGCAAATATTCAGGCGTTGATGACTGCCGAATCTAAACTGCTTCTTTGTCTTTCGAACTACAGGATCTGCCCTGCCGCATGCGGGAACGCGCTTCAGCACTAAAGACAAAGACCAGGATACGTATGGAGGCTCCTGCGCCGCTGCGCACAAAGGAGGGTGGTGGTACGGTGCGTGCCATAGCGCCAATCCTAACGGACTTTATCTGAATGGTTCGCACACTTCCTACGCCAACGGCGTCAACTGGAAACCTTTTCGTGGACACTACTACTCACTCAAGCGGATCGAAATGAAACTGCGTCTGATCCATTAGAAAGCAAACACGATTTGGGTTGTTTTGTTTTCTACAATAAACCAAAACAGCTTACGATCCAGCGTAAACTTAACTTAAGATACACTTTTTTCCATGTAAGTTGCGTTTGTCACTGTCGCTCATACCATTCATTGTCTGGCTTTAACTATTACTTGTACGGTATAATTATTCTTCTAAGTTTTGTTTTGTAAAAAACGTCAGTATTCTCAGTAAAACATTGCCAAGTTAGCAGCGTGAACTGCGTCGAAGATCTTACGGGGAATAACAGCTGGGGAAGAGGTATCAGACTATCTCTCAAAGGGAGAGTATAGTTACCTGCAATACTGCCACCTGAAAACATCACCAAATTGTGCTACTCTAGCGTGAGGTCTACCACACAACAACGTGAAATCTACCTTGCGTTAGTAGGCCTACTATAGCGTGAGGTCTACCGCTGCATTGTAGCAAGAAAGGTAAAAATAAACACGTCATCATATATTCCATACATTTATTCTAGCGATACACACTTCATACATCTTTTAAGTATGACACAAACACATCTTTGCAATGTTAGGGATAAACTGACCACTGAGGTGCCGTAAACAGGGCCCTTGAGAGGAAAAATGTGCTGGTTCGTGACCTGAATTGCGCCCCATTAGGAATCATAACTGAGTTTTATTAGCTTTTCAATACTATGACTAGAAACTGGTATGATTAATTTATTATTTTACAATATAACCATTTACCAATGTTATTAGTTAATATCAAAATGTCTTACAATGATTTCAAAGATTGCACATAACATAGTTGCTTTGAGAATTTCACAACTGTACATAAAATTTACCAGTGGGCTATAGCAATTCACACCAGCAAAGCCAATTGAAATCTTTCTATAACCCTAATACAGTAATAGGACGAGAATTTAGTAAAAACTCCTTGTATTTTTAATTTGTGTTTTAATGAACATAAAAATGTACCGGCATTTCATACTAGATACATAGAAAAATTAATATTAAATTTGCCATTTGGAATTTTTTGTAAACCTAGGCCTACTTATATAGCAAGATAATCAATTATTGCCACACAAATAAATGTACATCTTAAATAGCAGAAGAACACCAAAAGGGGGGTTCGGTTCACTTCACTCGAGTTTAGTCCAGTTCACTTCAACAATTCCAGAATTCTCTCCAGGAAGATTCTACCAAAAAGTACAAACTACTGATGTTGAAAACCATTCTACGGCCTGTCTTATTGGGAAATTCGGAAAGCTTCGTGTTTTGTTCAAACTGCTATAAATGTAACATCTTCGGCGAATATTTAAACAATGAAGACCAACAAAGCGTTGAATCAAAACTTAAAAGGCATTTGAAATCTCGTAAATAGGTATGAACGAATGGTGTTTGAATTGTGATTATCGTGTTTGTGTATTTGTAAATGTTTGTGTTGCAATTTTAAGGATCAATTGCTGTGAGATACATGCGTATAAACAGAAAAGAACACAACGTGATAAACTAAACTATTTGTTGCTTTTGATCCCGTTGCTAAAACGTTTGAATATTTAAAGAAGTGAAAGTTCAGTGCAACAGTGACGCAAGAGACATAGATTAAGATTTCTCGGCGTATTCAGTGTTTACAGAAAATAATCCTCAATAAATCCTTATCGAAGCAAACATTTTAATTCGTTCCAAAAACACGCTTCCTTTCGATATTCATATACAAATAACAACCAAACAGCCAAACAGATTTCTGACACCTTCAGCTTTCTTTGGAACTACCAAAAGATCAAAATTCAAAGCAGCTAAACTGTTGACAAATATTCTAATGACATCAGCAGTGAAGGGTCTTGTGCAGGAAATAAATAACATAATAATGGCCCCCATTATGTCGTTACACACACAAAATCTACCCCATTTATGACGTCACCCACAAAAAACAAAATTCAAAACTTCCCAATTTTTTTTAATCTGAATTACAAGACGTCCCGCATCTTCAGAGGGTTTGAACAGCTCTCTAGCTCAATCGGCTGGCTAGTTATGGTGTTGCGAAGTTCTACAAGAAAAGTGACGCCCGCTGGACTTAAAAGGTTGCAAATAAACAGCTGGGTGCATTGGAGCTGTTGAATACTTTGGCAGAGTACAAATTAGAAGTATATTTCCCAACTTCAATTTCAGCTTGAGGATGTTCCTTAGAGCACAAGCCACAGCAGTATCAGCAGAAAGGAGCTTCAGCAAGCTTAAAGTCATCGAAAATTATCTCAGGTCCAACATGGGCCAGGATCGCCTGAATAATCCGACTAGGCTCAGTATTGAGTAGGACACATAGCAAAGGATATAGATTTTGAAACTGTAATTCGTAGTTTTGCCAAGAAAAAGTAACGCAAGGCAACCCTGATTTGATAAAATCAATCTATTTGCTAAGTTTGCTATTATTTGCATGTTTTCTGCAGACTCTACCTGTAGATTTACCCGGGCGATCGTCCCGGCGTTTACTACAGTACTTTATAAATTTGAACTCCGCGCCTCGCCTGCTTCTCCGAACTAGACTCGTGATCACAAATGTCTTTGCATCGAATGAAGCTCTATTCGTTACTGAGAACACAGTCGAGCACACTAACGGGGAGTTTCGAAACGCTGTGACTTCTGTCAGGTGATGTACACAGCAAAACGTTGAAACCACAGCTAAACAACTGCACTTTCCCCACGAGGCCGATCACGTTATCTGCTACAGCTACGAGACTCGTCACACTGTTTATTACGTAACAGTAAGGAGCCGCACATCCTGCTCTTCTACCAATGAGAATCAGGTTTACTTGTGCGTTCCCACGGAACAGCGCAGGCTAGTGGTTAAACGTACCAGAAAAATCTTACACTCCCCCCAAAAATTGTCACCTCCGGTGCAATTTTACAACACAACAAGATTTTTTTTCAAACACAACCAACTAAATCACCACAATGAGCGAACAGCGCCGAGATGCAACCTGGTTAAATCCACCAGTTTTCTCGAAGGTAACAGAAAAAGCTCACATGTCAACAGTAAATTGGCATCGGGCTCAGTAAATCAACAATGCAGCTTACAAACGCCTTGTTTTAGAACGCGTGGCGTTTTAACGACACAGACGACATGAAGGCGTGATAACAAAACACTCGGACTGGCGCCGCATCGCGTTACAATCTTCGGAGCCAGTGCTCCAACATCGTAGATCAATCGTACACGATCATATCTTCGCTGACACTCGTACACGGCTCCCCTCGTTCATTCGTACACGACTCCTCGCACACGTTCGTAGACGTTTGCTCGCGGGCATTCGTACACGATCCCTCGCACGCAGTCGCACACGATTCCTCTCGCTCATTCGTACACGATTCCTCGCACGCAGCTCCTCCACCGACGTTGAGCTCAGTTCCTCTGACGCCATTTGCACCGGTTCAAGGTCACTCGGAGAGTTCTCTCGTGCAGGTTGGATCAGACACAACTTGTGAATGGGGCGTCTGACATCATAGCCATTAATTCGGACAAGGACTGATCGCACCACACCATGCTCATCCGGGTAGGTTTCCACGATCCTACCTAACGGCCACTGCGATCGAGGGCAATTGTT